>Ga0116216_10000071_pt1 | contig 92617 bp, 105 predicted proteins | sample Sb_taG_11_FD_89696 | JGI IMG/M metagenome (GOLD analysis project Ga0116216, IMG submission 89696) | Peat soil microbial communities from Weissenstadt, Germany - Sb_50d_3_AS metaG | ecosystem: Environmental > Terrestrial > Soil > Wetlands > Peat | place: Germany: Weissenstadt | collected... | reverse complement strand
GATCCTGCGCCTCTCGATCCGCACGACCTTGGCCTGTTGCCGCAGGACATCGTCGACGCGTACGACGTTGTGCTGGTGGGTCTCGAGGTCCTCGACCGCTGCCCAGGAAAGGCGCGCATCCACGGACGCCGCGGTCCCGAGGAGGCGGAGCGGGAGCTTGGTGGCCTCGAGGGCCTCCTCTTCGGAGAGGGGTCCGCTCACCGCCAGCGTCGAGACGTTGAACAGGTTCCGGCGCAAGATGGCCTGCCGGTCATTGCGAAGCCGGGCAATCGGGGCTGCACCCATCTTCGGGGTGAGCTCGACCGGCGGCGAAGAAAACAGCAAGAACTCGAGAGTGAACAGGATGGGACGCGACAGGAGGAAGCAACACAGCACGCCGAGCGCGATGTTGGCGATCCAAATGGCAATGCGCCCCATCCCCTCGCTCACCCCCCGCCCCCCACTGACACTGAGCCTTTGGATCGGAGAAAGGACGCCAAAGTATAGCCCGCAGTGACTTCATCTCCCACGTCTTCCCTCGGGAATTCGAGGGGTTATTCGCCCACCACGGCCTCGCTTGGCCTATTTCGGACACCGCCCGGCGAGCCCGCGTTCCCGGGAGAGTGGAGGACGGGAAGATACGCCGATGGGTCTGCTTCGCTCCCGGCTCTTTGTGCCGGTGTTTGCCCTCCTCGGCGGGCTGGCCGCCGCCGGGTCCTTGGCTCTCCCACGGGCCCGCGTCCCTTCGCGATCGCAGGCCTGACGCCGGCGCGGAGGCTGGACTCGATGGCGTCGAGATCATCCTCCGCTTCGAGGGGGCGATCCGGCCGTCGCCGCGACCTTTCCGGGCCCTCTCCGCGGCGCGGACGTGACGGCAAGCGTTCACGACCGCCTCGGACGGCGCCTACGCACGCCTCCATGGTTTGCGGGACGGCGAGAACGTGCTCCGGATGGAACGTTTTTGGGCCGCGGGTAGCCGCGCCGGGTGTTTGCAGTAGATGCGCAAGAGCTGCACTTCCGCCTGCGCCCCCTCGATCTCGACCGCGGTTGACACCCCCCTTTGTGAGACCAACGTTCCCAGGGCTGCACGCGCCTTTTGCGCGCCACATACTTTACCCTAGGGGAGAAAGACCCATGGCGGATTCAGGAAAGGTCATTGGCATCGACCTCGGCACGACCAACTCGGTCGTGGCGGTGATGGAGGGCGGGCAACCCGTCGTGATCACCAATGAGGAGGGCGGGCGAACCACCCCCTCGGTAGTGGCGTTTACCGACGACGGCGAACGCTTGGTGGGCGCAATCGCAAAACGCCAAGCCATCACGAACCCCAAGCGGACGATCTACTCCATCAAGCGCTTCATGGGGCGCCGGCGGAGCGAGGTGCCCGAGGAGATCCGCCTTGTGCCCTACGAGGTGGTGGAGGGCAAGGACGGCGCCGCCGGGGTCCGAATCGACGGCAAGGTCTACACGCCGCCCGAAATCTCCGCGCTCATCCTGCAGAAGCTGAAGAGAGCCGCCGAGGCGTATCTCGGCACCAAGGTGAGCGGAGCCGTGATCACGGTTCCCGCGTACTTCAACGACGCGCAACGCCAAGCGACCAAAGATGCCGGTGCGATCGCCGGTCTCGACGTGAAGCGGATCATCAACGAGCCGACTGCCGCGGCGTTGGCCTACGGGCTCGACAAGAAGAAGGACGAGAAGATCGCCGTCTACGATTTCGGCGGCGGCACCTTCGATATCTCGATCCTTGAGGTCGGTGAGAACGTCGTCGAGGTAAAGGCGACCAACGGCGATACGCACCTTGGCGGCGATAACCTGGACCAGCGGATCATCGATTACCTGGTCGCCGAGTTCAAGAAGGACCAGGGCATCGACTTGTCAAAAGACGCGATGGCGATGCAGCGCCTGCGTGAGGCCGCGGAAAAGGCGAAGATCGAGCTCTCCGGCGCGCAGACCACGGACATCAACCTGCCGTTCATCACGGCGGACCAGAGTGGTCCCAAGCACCTCAACATCAAGCTCACCCGTTCCAAGTTCGAGCAGCTCGTGGAAGAGCTCATCGACCGCTCCCTCGGGCCGTGCAAGCAGGCCCTCGCGGACTCCGGGCTCAATCCCTCGCAGATCGATGAGGTGGTGCTGGTCGGCGGCTCGACCCGCATTCCCCTTGTCCAGCAGAAGGTGAAGCAGCTTTTTGGAAAGGAGCCCAATCAGACCGTAAACCCGGACGAAGTGGTCGCGGTCGGCGCGGCGGTCCAGGCGGGTGTGCTCTCGGGCGAGGTGAAGGACGTTCTGCTGCTCGACGTGACCCCGCTCTCGCTCGGCATCGAGACGCTGGGCAGCGTCATGACGAAGCTGATCGAGCGCAACACCACGATCCCGACGCGCCGGAGCCAAACCTTCTCGACGGCGGCCGACAGCCAGCCCCAGGTGGAGATCCGGGTGCTCCAGGGGGAGCGCGAGATGGCCCGAGACAATCGCGAGCTCGGACGCTTCATTCTCGACGGCATTCCGCCCGCCCCTCGGGGAGTTCCGCAGATCGAAGTGGCCTTCGACATTGATGCCAATGGGATCTTGGCGGTTTCCGCCAAAGATCGTGCCTCGGGGAAGGAACAGTCGATTCGCATCGAGGGCTCGGGCGGTCTTAAGAAGGATGAGATCGAGCGCATGGTCAAGGACGCCGAGGCGCACGCGAGCGAGGACCACGCCCGGCGCGAGCGGATCGAGAAGAAAAACGCACTGGACTCGCTGATCTACCAGGCGGAGAAGACGCTCCGCGACAACGCGGACAAGATCGGGTCCGACGAGAAAACTACTCTCGAGGGCGTGCTCGCCGACGCCAAGAAGGACCTCGAAAGCGACGACGCCGCAAAGCTCGAGGCTGCGCGCCAGCGCGTGGAGCAGGGCCTGCACAAAGTGGCGGAACAGCTCTACAAGACGCAGGCAGGTGCGGAAGCCGCAGGAGCCTCGGGCGGGGGCGCCGCACCGGGTGCGTCGCAGGGGAGCAAGCAGGAAGGCGACGTGATCGATGCCGAGTACACCGAGGAGAAACGCGGAGAGTAGCCGCGAGAGGAGCGTGTGGATCCCAAGTCGCGGACAGACCCCTTCGCGGAGCTTTTCGGCGAGTTTGCGGAGCGGCTGCGTGGAGACCGCTGGCAGCCGGCGATCGATGTGTTCGAATCGGAGAAGTCGATCTGCGTGCGATTCGAGCTCGCGGGCGTCCGAAGCTCGGACGTACGCGTCACGGTCGATGGGGACGTGCTGCGCGTCACGGGGGTGAGAAATCCGCCGCCCGACAGCGACGTGCAGCGCCTTCATCAGATGGAGATCGCGTTCGGCCCCTTCGAGCGCGTCGTGCGGCTGTCTGTTCCGTTCGATCGCGACGCGGTTTCCGCCCATCTTGAAGAGGGCTTTCTGACGGTGAGTCTTCCCAAGCGTCTCCCCCAGCGCCGGCGAATCGAGGTCGAACGGTGACCGAACAGGACGCCCCCGATCGCGATCGGCCGACGCCCGTCCCGACCTCGCGCAGCGGAGGGGAGGGGGGCACCGAGGTAGTCGTCCGCACCGACGGCGGCGATGACGAGCCCGAGCGGATCGATTTGCCCGAAGCGCTGCCGGTCCTCCCGCTCAAGAACACGGTCCTCTTCCCGTTTCTGCTTTCGCCGCTGCTCGTGAACTCGGCTCGGTCCAAGCGTCTGATCGAGCACGTGCTCCTTACTCCCGAGCGTCTCATGCTCGCGGTCGCCGTGAACCGCGAGCTCGAGGGCAGCCCCGGCCCGGACGACGTGCACCGGACGGGCAGCGTGCTGCGCGTCGTAAAGATGCTGAAATTCCCCGACGACTCCTACCGCCTTCTTGTGCAAGGTGTGACGCGCGCGCAGATCGAGAGCTTCCTCGAGGAGAAGCCTTTCCTGCGCGCGCGCGTGCAGCGCGTGGAGGAGACAGGCGACGTCCGCTCGGTCGAGGTGACCGCGCTCTCGCGCAGCGTGGCGCAGCAGTTCGGCGCCCTTGTGACGGAGAGCCCGAAGCTCGCAGATGAGCTCCAAAACCTGGCTGCGAACATCGATGACCCCTCGAAGCTCGCCGACCTCGTGGCCTCGAATCTCGACATCTCGGTCGCGGCGAAGCAGGAGATGCTGGAGGAGCGCGACGTCCCCACACGCCTGCGCCGCGTGCTGGCCGAGATCGCTCGGGCGCGGGAGGCACTGAAGATCGAAAGCGAGATCCGCGAGAAAGTCCAGAGCGAGATGGGTCGCACCCAGCGCGACTACATGCTGCGGCAACAGCTCGATGCGATCCGCCGCGAGCTTGGCGAGAGCGAGGAGTCTGACGCCGAGCTGAGCCGTCTGCGCGAGCGGATCGAGGCGGCCGGGATGCCCGAGGAGGCGCAGAAGCAGGCGCTTCGTGAACTGGACCGCCTCGCTCAGATGCCGGCTGCTGCAGCCGAGCACGGCGTCATCCGGACCTACCTCGAGTGGATGGTCGAGCTGCCTTGGTCGAAGCACACCGAGGATCGCCTCGACGTCCTGGAAGCGCGGCGGATCCTCGACGAGGATCACTACGACCTCGAGAAGGTGAAGGATCGCATCGTCGAATACATCGCGGTCCTGTCGCTAAAGCGCGACCTCAAGGGACCGATTCTCTGCTTTGCCGGCCCGCCGGGAACGGGCAAAACGTCCCTGGGTCGCTCGATCGCGCGCGCCCTTGGACGTGAGTTCGTGCGGGTGTCCCTCGGCGGCGTGCGCGACGAGGCAGAGATTCGAGGTCATCGCCGGACGTACGTGGGAGCGCTGCCGGGCCGCATCCTGCAAGGGCTCCGGCGCGCCAAGAGCCGCAACCCCGTCTTCCTGCTCGATGAGGTCGACAAGGTCGGGACCGACTTCCGTGGCGACCCGTCCTCGGCCCTGCTCGAGGTGCTCGACCCCGAGCAGAACTCGACGTTCAGCGACCACTACATCGAAGTGCCCTTCGATCTCTCGCAGGTCTTGTTCATCGCGACGGCAAATTTGATGGACCCTGTGCCGCCCGCCCTGCGCGACCGGATGGAGGTGATCGAACTTCCCGGTTACACAGAGGAGGACAAGCTTGAGATTGCGAAACGCTACCTGCTGCCGCGGCAGCGCGCCGCAAACGGGGTGGAAGCCGTCGGCTTTGGCCTCGACGACGATGCCCTGAGAACCATCATTCGCAGCTACACGCGCGAGGCGGGTGTCCGGAATCTCGAGCGCGAGATCGGGCGCGTCGCGCGGAAAACAGCGCGCCGCGTTGCTGAGGAGGGCCTCCAGGGACCGGTAAACGTGGGCGCCGCAGAAGTCCAAGCGCTGCTTGGCCCGGTCCGCTTCGAGCCGGAACTCGCGGAACGGGCGGGCCGGCCGGGTGTCGCGGTGGGACTCGCGTGGACGCCTTCGGGCGGCGACATCCTCTTCATCGAATCGACGCGCATGCGCGGCAAGGGTGGCCTTAAGCTCACGGGCTCGCTCGGAGATGTGATGCGGGAGTCGGCGGAAGCGGCCCGCTCTTGGCTGCGAACCCATGCCGGCGCGCTCGGAGTCTCCGAGGAGCTGTTCCAGCACTCGGACTTGCACCTTCACGTACCCGCTGGCGCCGTGCCCAAGGACGGCCCGTCCGCCGGCGTCGCCATGGTGACGTCCCTCGCGTCGCTCGTCACCGGGCGCCCGGCGCATCCCGACATCGCGATGACAGGTGAAATCACCCTGCGCGGGAAGGTATTGCCCGTAGGCGGCATCAAGGAAAAGGTGCTCGCGGCCAAGCGCGCAGGCATCCGGCGCGTCATCCTCCCCGAGCAGAACCGCTCTGACGTGGCCGAGATCCCCACGGACCTGCTAAAAGGGCTCGAGCTTGAGTACGTGGGGACGATCGATGAGGCGCTCACGCACACGCTCGCGAGGTCTGGCTAGCGCGCCGTGCGCCACCTTGCGCGTTGTCGTCGCAGTTTTCCTGCTCGGTGCGCCCCTCGGCTGTGTCTCCCAAACCGAGTACGACAGCGTGAGTCAGGAGCGCGACCTCCTGCGTCAGGAGCGAGATCGCCTCGCCGCAGGCCAGGCCAACCTTGACGCCGAGCGCAACAAGCTCTTGGACCAGCTCGAAGACATTCGCGGCGAGCGCGACGCGCTGAAGAAGAAGGTCGATCAGCTGACCCGCAAGTCGACCGATCTCGAGTCGCGCGCAGCCGGCCTTGACCAGTGCAGCGCTGAGAACGAGAAGCTGAAGGCCACCTACGAAGGTCTCGTGCAAGACCTCGAGGGCCAGGTCGCCGCGCAGACGATCGAGATCGACCGCGCGCGGGAAGCCTGCAAAGCGGCGCCGAAAAAGAGGCCACCGGCGAAGCATTCGAGCGCTGCGCGCCCGCCCGAGCAGTGAGTGGCTTTGCCAACACGGCCCGAGGGCGTTGACGCCCGCTCTGTCTCCTCGGGCAACCCTCGAGGCGCTGTTTGCGGCGGCGCTTGCGGCGGTCGATCCCGCCGCCGCGGTCGCACGCACGATCGAGCGGGGTCCGGGCGATCGCGGGGCCCTTTCCATCGCGGGCGTTCCCTTCGCATCCGAATCCCGCTTCGTGGTCTTTGCGGCCGGGAAGGCCGCCTGCACGATGGCGGCTGCGCTGGAAAACGTTCTCGGCGACCGAATCGTGCGCGGGCTGGCGGTGACAAAGGACGGTCACGCGCTCCCGCTGCGCACCCTTGTCACGATCGAAGCCGCTCACCCCGTACCCGATCAGCGCTGCGCGCATGCGGCCGCGGAGGCGCTCGCTCTCGCGGGCAGCGTCGAGCGGGAAGAGGCACTCATCGTGCTGCTCTCTGGCGGCGCCTCGGCGCTGCTCACGGCGCCGCCGGCGGGGCTTGAGCAAGAGGATCTCGCACGCACGACCGCAGATCTCCTCGCGGCGGGCGCGGACATTGAGGACCTCAACTGTGTTCGCAAGCACCTTGGGACCGTGAGCGGAGGTCGGCTGGCGAGCCGCGCACGCGGTGCCCGCGTCGTCGAGCTCGTCGTCTCCGACGTGATCGGCGACCGGCTTGATGTGATCGGCTCTGGGCCCTGCAGCGCGGACCCCACGACCTTTGGCGACGCACTCGCGGTCCTCGAGCGCCGGGGACTGCGCGAACGCGTACCGCGGGCGGTCGTCGCATACCTCGAGGCCGGCGCGCAGGGCAAGCTGCCCGAAACCCCGAAGCCGGGCGACCCGGCGCTGCGTCGCGTGGTGGCCCGTGTCATCGCGGCGAACAGCGATGCGCTCGAGGCCGCCCGCCGCGAAGCCGAGCGAGCGGGTCTTCGGGCCATCATCGCAAGCCGAGAAGTTGCAGGCGAAGCCCGAGTCGCAGGAAAAAGGCTCGTTGCGCTCACGCGCGCCCTGCGCGCGGAAGGGCCGCTCGCCATCTTGGCCGGCGGAGAAACCACGGTCACCGTGCGGGGCCCTGGCCGGGGCGGACGAAACCAGGAGCTCGCGCTCGCTGCGGCGCTGGCACTCGAGGGCGCCCCTCAAATCGCGCTCCTCGCGGCGGGCAGCGATGGCAGCGACGGCCCGACGGACGCTGCAGGGGCCTTCGCGGACGGCAGCACCCTAGCGCGCGGGCGAGCGCTCGGACTCGACGCCCATCAAGCGCTTCTCGAGAACGATTCCTACGCCTTCTTCGCTGCCGAAGGTGGGACATTTCGCACGGGACCCACCCGCACGAACGTCATGGACTTGGTGTTCCTGCTGCGGGAGGGGTCGTCCTTGGACCGCTGGTGAGGACCTCGGGCGCGAAGCGCTTCTTGTCCCCAGTTCTAGTACCGAACGTTGACCCGAAGGAAAATTCCCTGCGTCACGACGTTCGCGTGGCTCTCGCCACTGGTCGAGGAATTTAAGGAGAGAGCCTGGGGGGTCGCCGTTCGCGTGTCATTCACGCCAAACCAGCCGCTCAGTCGGTATCCCACCGTCACGTCGAGTCCCTGCAGAATCGGCGAGACGTCATACAGGACCCCCAGCTCGCCGTCGGCGTTAAACGCTGTGCGCCCCGTGGTCGACGTCTGCGCCCCCGTGGCGGCATTGAGCGTTGACCCGATTGTGAAGCTTTGCCGGTCCCGCACCTTCATGTCGCCAATCAGGACGGATCCAGACGTGGAAGCCACGAGGTAGAAGGGCGACTCGCACACACGCAAACGGCCACTCCCGCCCACGCGCGGTCCTACACCCCAAAACCCTACCTCGCGAGTGTTGTCGAGCTGGACCGACTCACTCAAAAAGGCTGCGCCGAACCCGCTGACCTCGATGTTCTGATCGAAGTTCGCGTAGCGCACGCCGCCGAAGAGCCGCGCGTCGATCGACTTCCCGAGCTTCATATTGTAGCCGCCCTCGAGATCGACGTAGCTATACGCGGTCTGCGCGGTGGCCTCGACCTGAGCATTGGCCAAGCCGCCGAAGAAAGAGGCTGGAGGAATCTCGAGGGTTTGAACAAAGAGTCCGGCGGACTGTGCCTGGCGATTCGCGCTGTAAAGCCAGTCCGCATCGCCGAGCGCGACGACATCCCAGCCCGCCGCTGCCCGGTAGCCAAGGCCCACCCGACCCCCTCCGCCCCACTGCGGCAGCAGATTCACGTTGACCTCAGGGGTGAACGGGTTCGAAAAAGCGGAAATACTGGTCAACAGCCCCCAGCGGGTCTTTTCGCCCATGTTCGACAGGTAATGGCCTTCGAACGTACCGAAGAACCCTCCCTCCGCGGGGGCCTTCTCGTCCGCGCGTGTCGGCCGTACGTCGGCGAGGAAGAGGGCGGCGAGCGCAACCACAGCGACGAGAGGCTGGCGAAAAAATGAAGCCGGACTGTGCATTCAATAGGTCTCCGAAGGGATAGAAGTTGGTCGCTGGTCTCCACCTCGGCCCGCCGATCCGTCCGAGCCCCGATCCCAGACTAGACATCTCGAGGTGACTCTGTCGAGGGCAATCGCGCCCGGGGAGGATCGGCCGGAAGGCGAGCGTCCCGCCTTCCGCCGCGACGCAAGCGACCGGGGTCCCGAGCTAACCTTGCTCTTATGCTCCCGCAGAAGGGCCCCTCGCTGGCTGAGCTCCTTCACCGCTCCCTTGTGTCCCTCGATCTCATTGTCTGTGCCGCGCTCGTCTATCTGCGTGTCGTCCTGCACAACCGTGGGATCTGGCACGCGGACCCCGCGCGCCTTGTCGAGATCCAGCATCGATTTGCGCAGCGCTTCGTGGGAGTCGCGACCCGGTTCAAGGGTGGCCTCATCAAGCTCGGTCAGGTGGCGAGTCTGCGCATCGATGTCATGCCTGCCGAGGTGACTGAGGAGCTTGCAAAGCTGCAAGACCGCGTCGACCCGCATCCCTATGCGGAAATCGCGGCGCAGGTCGAGGCGGAGCTCGGTGCCCCGGTCGAGGAGGTCTTTGAGCATTTCTCAGCCACTCCCCTCGCTTCCGCGAGCCTTGGGCAGGTGCACCGGGCCCGCACACGCGACGGCCAGGAAGTGGCCGTGAAGGTTCTCTATCCCGGCGTCGAGCGCTCCGTCGCCGTCGACCTCGTGATGACGAAGCTCGGCCTGTGGCTCTTCAACTTCCTTACCGTCGCTGATCTCATGCAGGTCTACCGCGAGCTCCGAGACTCCCTCCTTGGCGAGATGGACTACGTGCGCGAGGGGAAGGCGGCCGAGGAGGTTGCGTCAAACCTTGCCCGCGACCCGGAAGTCGCGGCCCGCGTGCTCATTCCGACGATCCGCTGGGACACGACGACGCGCCGTGTGCTCACCATGGAGTTTCTCGAGGGCGTGCGCATCAACGACCGGGCAGCGCTCGCCGCGCAGGGTCGGGACCTTCAGGATCTCGTGCTCTGGACCTCGCGGGCCTTTCTTCACATGATGTTCCGCGACGGCTTCTTTCACTGCGACCCCCATCCCGGGAATCTCCTCGTCGATTCCAAGGGCCGCATTGTGATCGTCGATTTCGGCATGAACAAACGGATCGCAGCGGAGCTGCGTGCGGCGATCCGCAAAAACGTGATCGCGTCCATGCAGCGCGACGCCGAGCTCTATGCCGCCTCACTGTTCGAAGCTGGAATCGTGCGCGAGTGCGATCTCCCTGCGGTGAAGGAACTCGCCAAAATTTCCTTTGATCCCGCCTATTTCAACCTGACACCCAAAGAGGTTGCAAACCTCGACTTCGGCGAATATTTCGGTCGCATGCGGACCCAGATGAAACGCATCCAGAGCTTCCAGCTGCCCGATGGCCTCGTCATGTGGTCGCGCGCTTTTTCTTTGCTCTATGCACTCTCCACCGAGCTTGCACCGGGCCTGCGCCCGCTCGACGTGCTGGGTCCCTACGTGCTTGAGTTCCTGCAAGGAGACCTTGCTCCCCGTTCGGCTTGACGCTCTGCGAGCCGCGTCCGATCCTCGCCGCCGTGCGCGTGGCCCTTGCTCAGGTCAATCCCACCGTGGGTGATCTCGCCGGCAACCGCCGACTCGTGGAGGAGGCGGCGGCCAAGGCGGAGGCTGCAGGCGCTGAGCTCGTGGTGCTGCCAGAGCTTGTGCTGACGGGTTACCCGCCCCTGGATCTGCTGGAGCGCGAGGGTTTCGTCGAGGATCAGCTGCGCGAGCTCGAGATCCTTGCGGCCGCAGCGCGCCGCATCGCGATCGCCGTGGGCGCCGTCCTGCCCCTTGAAGGGGGCCGTCCGAAGGCGCTCCTCAACGCCGCAGTCCTCCTCGCGGACGGCGAACGGGCGGCGGTCCGCGGGAAGTCGCTCCTCCCTACCTATGATGTCTTCGACGAGAGCCGCTACTTCCAGCCCGCCCTGACGCGCGAGCCGGCGCTCCTCGGTCGAACGCCAGGCGCGCGGCTTGGGCTCACGGTCTGTGAGGACCTGTGGGCGAGCCGGGTCCCGTACGCGCTTGACCCCGCAACCGAGCTCGCCGGGGCGGGCATAGACCTCTTCGTGAACCTTTCGGCTTCGCCCTGGCACGTCGGCAAGGCCCGCTTGCGACGCGAGATTTTCGCCGACACCGCAAGGCGCCATGGCGTCCCCACGGTGTTCGTGAACCAGGTGGGAGGCAACGACGAGCTGATCTTCGACGGCGGCTCCTTTGTGGTCGATGCCTCGGGGAAAGTCCGGGCCTCCCTCCCGCTCTTCGAGTCGGCCCTCGAGGTCGTCGATCTTGCTCTGCCCGAGCCGGGGATTGCGCCGGGTGCAGTGGTCGAGCCCGAAGGGGTGGCGCAGCTCGAGCGCGGGATCGTGGTCGGGATCCGTGACTATTTTCTAAAGCAGGGCCTTCCCCTCGGCGCCGTGGTGGGTCTCTCGGGCGGAATCGATTCGGCCGTGACCGCGCATCTGGCCGTCGAGGCGCTCGGCGCCGAACGCGTCCTCGGTGTCGCCATGCCCGGGCCGTTTTCCTCCGCGCACAGCGTGGCGGACGCGGAGGCCCTCGCGCGCAACCTCGGGATGGAGCTGCGAAGGATCGAGATCGTGCCGATCTATGAGGCGTATTTGCACGCTTTTCGGAGCCTTTTCGGCCGCCGGGACGACTACGGGGTGGCGCAGCAGAACATCCAGTCGCGCATTCGGGGAGCGCTGCTCATGGCGATCTCCAATTCGGAGCAGCGACTCGTGCTCGCGACCGGGAACAAGAGTGAACTGTCGATCGGCTACTGCACCCTCTATGGCGATACCGTGGGCGGCCTTGCAGTCCTCGGCGACGTCTACAAGCGCGATGTCTACGCACTCGCACGCCACGCGAATCGCATGGGAGAGCGGATCCCGGCGGGCTCGATCGTGAAGCCACCCTCGGCTGAGCTCGCTCCCGGCCAGCTCGACCAGGACGACCTCCCCCCCTACGAAGTGCTCGACGCGGTGCTGGAACAGGCCATCGAGGGTGGGCTTGGGGCCTCGGGGATCGCGCTGCCGCCCGGCGCCTCCCCGGCCCTCGTGCGGGGCATCGTCGACCGGCTCGACCGCAACGAATACAAGCGGCGGCAGGCGCCGCTCGTGCTTCGCTGCTCGACGAAAGCGTTCGGGGCCGGCCGCCGGCTGCCGATCGTCCACCGCTACGGCCGCAGGTGAAGCGGCGCCGAGGGAGGCACGAATACCCCTTCCCGCAGCCGTCCGAAAGCGTGTAGTTTCTTGCCCCGGCGGTGCGCTAGACAAACCAGAGACCTGGGAGGAAGGCAAGCGTCATGCAGCTCCGGACTGTTCGTAGCCTCACAAGGATCGCGGCGGTCGCCCTCGCCGCGGTGTGGATCGTCGGCGGCCTCGTGTCCACAGCTTCGGCGGACGACAAGACCAAGACGGAGAGGACGGCTGGGAAGTTCGTGAAGTGGGACAAGGATGCGGGAACGGTTCTCGTGAAAGAGAAGGGCAAGGACGTGCTCTTCAGCGTCGTCGCGGAAGGCTCGGTTCTCACGCGGACAACGGTCACGGTGAAGGCCAAGCCGGCCAAGCTCGATGATCTCAAAGAAGGCCAGATCGTCGTCGTGTACTGGAAGCCGGTCGCCACGGATCCGAGCAAGAAGGACGCGCGCAAGATCGATGCCGTGAGCCTGCCAGAAGGAACCGAAGCGGAAGAAGGCGAGTACTAAGCTCTGCGCGAGGGTGAGGTCCCGTGGCCTCGCCCTCGCTCCTTGGGCCTGCGCAGGGCTGTTAGGTGGCCTTCTCGAACAGCTCGACCCAGCCTTTGTAGTTTGAGGCGATCTTCGCCGCCGCTCCGTCGCGCGTGAGCTTCTTCTCCCTCCAGGCGACGAGCGGATCCCAAAACGTGGTGCGTCCCACCGCGAAGCCGATGAATCCCGGCACGCCCGCTGCGGCACGCAGCCACTCCAGCACCTTCTTGTCATCCTCGCCGCGCCCGAGGACGATGCAACCGACCTCGCTGCGGCCCCCGCGCCGCGCCGCCTGAACGACGCGCACGCAGTCCTCGCGCTTGTCGAGACCCTCGATCTTCCACACGTCGGGCTCGACCCCGGCGCTCTGGAGCGTCTCGATGGCGCGGATCATGAGTGCGGGGCGCAGCTCGCGGTCGTACGCCTTCTTGTCGCCGCCAAGGCGCTCGAGCTGGGCCTTCTCCGCCGGTACGAGAAGCTCGAACATGAACTTGCGCCCGGTCTTGTGAAGGTAATCGGAAAGACGCTTGAGGCGCGCGGTTTGGCGCGTGTTCATCGTGGCGTCGCCTTCGGGGTTGAAGCGCACGAGCACCTTGGAAAAAGCGGGATTGAAGGCTTCGATGTGCTTCGCGAAATCTTCGCCGTACTCGAAGTCGAACTCGTCCTGGCCGCTTTTCTCGACGCAGATCGCGATTGTGATCTTACGCTTGGTCGCGTCACGCGCAATGTCCGCCCCGAACTGCTCATCCACCAGGATGCCGGCCCGCGCTTGCGGAACGCCCTCGCTCAGGGCCTTCAGGAACCCGTCGTAGATGACGCGCTTGGTCGCAGCGGCTTCCGCCGTCTGCTCCGGGGTGAGCGTGCCCTTCCAGCCGAACATCTTGGTTTGAAACGAGCCGCGGTGATCGAAAGGCAGGATGTAGAGGGGCCGGTTGTATCCAACGCTCATGGATTCACGTCTCCTTGGCTGGCGAAAGATCGGAAATATGGACCGGGTGTGACTCGCGCAGAATACGGTCGATCGAGCAGCCCGACAACGTCTCCGAGCCGCCGAGGCGCAAGCCGCTGGCCGTCTGTGCCACCCCGCCGGCCGCCCGGTACATTTGGCCACAGAACGCTGAAAGGGGGGGCTGGCTTGGCGGTTACCGAAAACGAGTTTCGAGAGGGCCTGCGCCACTGGCCGAGCGGGGTCACCATTGTGACAGCGCGCTCGGGCAGCCGGATCCACGGCATGACCGTCTCCGCCTTCACGAGTGTTTCTCTCACTCCACCCCTTGTCCTGATCTGTGCGGACAAGACCTCAAACACGCATCCCCTGATTGCCGAAGGAGGAGTCTTCGCGGCAAATATTCTCGCCGCGGGACAGGAGGCACTGTCCAACCGCTTCGCGTCCAAAAAGGACGAGGATCGGCGCTTCGAGGGAGTAGAGTGGTACGAAGGGGTGACCGGTGCCCCGATCTTGCGCGGCGTCGTCGCGGCGCTGGATTGCCGAGTGGTGAGCGCCCATGACGCGGGCGACCACGTGATCTACGTGGGCCTTGTGGAGGCGATCGAGACGCAGCCGGCGGAGCCGCTCGTGTACCACTCCGGCAGCTACCGGCCGCTCCGCTAGAGAACGCGTGCCGATCGCACACCTCGTCGTCTACTCCGACTACCTTTGCCCCTGGTGCTACAACGCGGCGGTGCGGCTCCGGCGGATCCGCGAGGAGTTCGCTCCTTCGGTTCGACTCGAATGGCGCAGTTTTCTGCTGCGGCCGCGCCCCACACCGGGCCGAGATCTCGAACGATTTCGATCCTACACCGAATCGTGGCTGCGACCTGCCGCCGAGGCCGACGCGGGGACCTTTCAGATCTGGCGGGGCGATGCGGGGCCTCCCACACACAGCGTGCCGCCGCACCTCGTGGCGAAGGCTGCGGCGCTCTTGGGCGCGGAGAGCTTCGAACGCATCCACGAGGCGCTGCTCCGCGCGTACTTCGGCGAGAGCCGGGACATCACCCAAGAGGCCACATTGCGTGCGCTCTGGGAGGAGGCGGGACTCGCGCCGGAGGGCCTTGCGCGGGCCGACGATCCCGAGATCTTGCGCAGCGTCTTGGGGCAGCATGACGAGGCGATCGAGCTTGGAGTGACGGGCGTTCCCACGGTCGTGCTCGAGGGCAACGGCGCGCTCGTCATGGGGGCGCAGCCGCTCGACATCTACCGACGCTGGATCCGTCGGGTGATCGGGGCCTAGCGGGCTGTCGTTGCGCCCAGCGGGCGACACCTCGGAAAGGGGAGGGAGGAAGATGGAAGACCCTTGCGCGCGCTTTCGGCTCGACGGTCGGGTGGCCGTCGTGACCGGCGCTTCGTCGGGGCTCGGTGTGGCATTCGCCCGCGCTCTTGCCGGCGCCGGCGCGCGGGTGGTGCTCGCTGCGCGTCGCAAGACGCAGCTCGAAACCCTGGCGCGGGAGCTCGTGGCGGAGGGCGCTTCAGCGCTGGCCGTGTCGTGCGACGTGACCCAAGAAGACGAGGTCGACGCGCTCGTCGCTGCGACGCTCGAGCGCTTTGGGCGCGCGGACGTCCTCATTAACAACGCGGGCATGACGACCATCACACCGGCCGAGCTGCAGCCCGCCTCCGAGTTCCGGCGCACAATCGAGGTCGACCTGGTCGGCGCCTTCCTGTGTGCCCAGCGCTTCGGACGGGTGATGCTGGCTGCGGGCGGCGGGAGCATCGTCAATGTCGCGTCCGTGCTCGGCATGGTCGGTGTCGGCCAGGTTCCCCAGGCCGCCTATGCCGCGGCGAAGGGGGGCGTCATCAACCTGACGCGCGAGCTCGCGGCCCAGTGGGCTCGGCGCGGGATTCGGGTGAATGCCCTCGCGCCGGGCTGGTTTCCGAGTGAAATGACGGCGGATCTCTTCAGCGACGAGCGCTCGATGAAGTGGGCCCGCGGGCGAACGCCCATGGGCCGCACCGGCCGCGACGAAGAGCTCGCGGGTCCGGTCCTTTTCCTGGCCTCCGATGCCTCGAGCTTCGTCACCGGCCAGATCCTGGCCGTCGATGGAGGATGGTCGATCGTCTAGGCGGTGTGGCCTACTGGCTCATGTACCAACCGCCGTTCGGCGAGAGCACTTGGCCCGTCACAAAACCGGCCTCGGGGCTTGCGAGGTAGAGAGCGGCCCAGGCGATGTCGTCCGAGGTTCCCATCCGGCAGAGGGGAGTCTGCATTTCGAGCAGCCCGCGCAGCGGAGCAAGGGGCGCTGTCATCGCGGTCTCGATCCAACCCGGCGCGATGGCATTCACGCGAATGCCCCGGGAGGCGAGCTCGCGCGCCAGCGACCGGGTGAGCGCGAGGACTCCGCCTTTGGCCGCGCAGTAGGCCGCGGCGCCGCTCCCGCCGGTCGTCCCCATAATCGATCCCATGTTGACGATCGAGCCCGAGAGCTGCGGTCCCATGATCTTGAGTGCCTCTCGCGTGCAGAAAAACGTGCCGTTTAGATGAACAGCAATCATGCGGATCCAATCCTCGTCCGACGTATTCACGGTGCGATCGGTGTGCGTGCGCACTTTTCCCTCGGTCGCCAGCTCCTGCGCCTGCTGAAGCGCGACGCTCGTGAAAAGCGTCGCCGCGTCCGGGTCGTTCTCGTGGCCCGCGATGCCCGCGTTGTTGACAAGCACATCGAGTCGCCCGAAGCGTTCGGCCACCTCTTCGAACATCCGCCGCACGGCGGCGGAATCGGAGACGTCCGCGACGAAGGCCACGCCTCCTACCGCGTTTGCCACCCGCTCGGCGGCTGGCTTTGAGAGGTCGTTCACAAGGATCTGTGCGCCCTCGGCCGCAAAGCGCATCGCGATCGCCTCGCCAATCCCCGCGCCGCCGCCCGTGATGAGCGCAATCTTGCCCGCGAGTCGGTCCATGCTCTGTCTCCTTGCTCCGTGCGGCTACGGCTGCAGCACGACCTTGAGCACATTCTCCGCGTGGGAGGCGAAGATCTCGTAGCCGTGCACGCCCTCCGCGAGCGGCATCCGGTGGCTGATAATCTCCGTCGGATCGATCCGCCCGGTCTTGATGAGCGACACGAGAAGGGGAACGTAACGCTGCGGGTTCACGAGCCCGCTGCGCAGGGTCAGGTTCTTGAGGAAAAGAGCCAGGAACGGAACCTCGGTTGGCGTACTGATCACTCCGATCGCCGCGATGCGGCCGCCGGCCCTTGCGATCTCGATCCCCTTAAGCAGCAGATCCCCTCGTCCCACGGCCTCGATCACGGCGTCCGCCCCGCGGCCTTCGGTGACTTGCGCAACGCGTGCGGACAGATCGTCCGTCGTCGGGTTTAGCGCCTCGCAGCCGCGCTCCCGGGCGCGGGCGAGCCGTCCCTCATCGAGGTCGACCGCGATCACCCGCGCGGCACCACGGATTTGGGCGCTGCGCTGGGCAAAGGCGCCTACGGGACCGCAGCCCAAGACGACCACCACGTCGCCGGGAGAAACCTCGGCGAGCTCGGCGCCCATGTAGCCCGTGGGCAGGATGTCGGTCAGAAAAAGCGCCTGCTCGTCGGAGAGATCGTGGGGGATCCGAAAGAGGTTGGTGTCGGCGAAGGGGACACGCACGGCTTCGGCCTGGCCTCCAGGAAGACCTGCCGAGAAACCGAAGACGTTTTGCCCGCCGCTGGCGCTGATGACGCTGCATCCGCTCCAAAGGCCGCCGCGGCAGGGCCAGCAGCTTCCGCAGCCCACCAAAGCGGAAGCGAGAACGCGGTCCCCCCGGCGCACGGTCCGCACGGCAGCACCCGCATCCTCCACCACCCCCACGAACTCGTGGCCCACCACGAATCCTGTTTCGGCAATCGGCATCGCGCCATGCCAGAGGTGCAGGTCCGATCCGCAGATCGCCGCCCGCTTGACCCGGACGACAGCGTCGGTATCGGTTTCGCGGCGCGCATCGGGCACGCGCTCGACCCGGAAGTCGTTGGGTCCGTGGTAGGTAATCGCCTTCATCGAGCAGGGTCCGCCGAGATGGAGGGTGGTGCGGCAGAGAGGACTCGAACCTCTCTTGGTGCATGTCATCTCCAATAATCTCGGTCACTTAGCTCGCCGCGGACTTGAGTGCAACTTGAGTGCAACAGGGGCTTGAAGCGAACCATGGCCGCCGTGATCCACGACATGGGCGGCGCGAACACGGGGGTTCCAATCGGGGGGGGATTTGAACCCCCGACCTCCGGGTGGAGTTGCCTGAGTTCCGTGGACACCTTCAAACTGTGGAGCGAAGGTCCAAAGGAATCATCCCTCCGTATGCAGCGTAGGCTGCCCGGCCGGTTCCGGCGCCTGACCGGCACGGTTTGCGCCGGCCTCCTCTCGCGTTGACCTTGGCGCCTCGGATTCGCGGCAGAGGCAGCTGCCGGGCCCGGCACCTGAACCCCGCGAACTCCGCCCCGAATGCGCCACTGCAGATGCGGCTCAAGCGAGAAAGGGCCGGCGGAAGATGAGGGCGACGGTACGCCGCACGTTGCTTGGAGTGGCTGTCGGTGATGTGCTCTCTCAGGCCTTCGACGCCGGCCAGAGAGAGTTTCTCATCGGTGATCGCCTCCGCGGCGGATCTTTCCGCGCACACTCCTGTGACGACCAACCCTTTCGTCTGCGGCGGGTCGTCGCACCTTCTTGGGCTCCCAGGTGCTGAGGTCCAGCGCGTCGCGGGAACGGCGGGAGACCGGGATCAGCTCGGATAGTTCGGCGACGGGACTGACGATGCTGGCCCCACAGCTTCGTGGACAGGGAAACTCGGGATGCCCAAGCAACCATTCGATCGCGATCTGCCCGACGTAGCCGCAGTGTGCGCAGCTGACTCTGTACTCGAAGGAACCGACCATGGGGGTCTTGCCCGCATTCGTCGCCAAAACTCCTAAGGGGCGCATGAAGCCGAAGCCCAGGGGCGCGAAGGTTCGCAATGCGATTCAGTGAACCTGCAACTGATTCGGCATCGCGTGGCACTGCACCAGCGCGTTCTCCACGACCGCGTCCGCACTTCCTGGCTCTCCACTTTCGCACGCCTTCCGGTAGTCGCGGAGCTGCCGGGTGATATTTTCATCATCCACCAGGCATGCCTGCGACTCAGGTGGGAGCTTGTAGATGGTGGCCCAGAAAGCATGCTGGCCACGCAATCTTTCCTCGAGCTCGGCGTCCGGGAAAACGCACATATAGCCCGCCACGTAGGGTGCGTCCTCAGAAGTTGGAGCGGGACTCAAGACCGGAGGTGCCTGCGACGCGACGCAGCCGGAGAGAGCTACCGCGAGCGCGAGTTCAACGCGCATGGCTCCTTCTCGTTCGGGCGTCATAGTAGCGTGAGTAGAGAAGGCACGCCGCTGCTCCGCGTGGTTCCCGCCATCAATGCCCTTGATAGGGTCGCGCTACCGTTCTAGATCCGTGATCCGCACGTGCGACTACCTTCCGACAAAGATCAGAGCTCTGCTCCTCGAGCCGATTGCGGCAGCGCCGGTCTTGGCGACGGGCTGGCGTGGGAATACGCGCTCAGGTACAACCGCTGCCCACGCGGCTCCAGCTTGAGCCGGAGGAAAATCGCACGGAAAACCGGCGCCGGAGCCCTGCGGCAAGCACCCCTACTCTCATGCCGGATCTGCGGTTGCGCACTTGGCGAGCTCGCGGCGGCGGGTGATCCGATCTGCGGTTGAGTCTGCGGATTGCGGCATAGCTGGCGGCTCTCACACCGCCTCCTCGGCCACCGATCCATTCAGTTCGAGGAGGAAGTGTCGATAGTCCGGCGATCCACCGGGAAGCGTCTCCTTTTTGAATTTGAACCTACACAGAAACCGCTGGGCACCCTGGTTCTTGACATGAACCGCCGCAGTCAGTTCTCGGAGCCCGCTCGATCTCGCCCACTCGAGCAACGACGTCATAAGCGCATCTCCGAGCCCCTTGTTCCGGTATATCCTTCGGACGCTCACGTGCTGGAGATCGGAGGCAGATGGGCACATGAAATCAAGCCGTCTGCAATTGAGGAAACCGACCACATCCGTGCCGACCTCGGCGATGAGAACTAGGGAGCGATCTGGGGCCCGCAGACTCCGTTCGATGAACTCGCTGCACGCCTCCGCGGACTCAGCAAAACCGGAGAACCAAGGCAGACCCTCAGCCTTCAGGTTCCCGAAATAGATATTGACCTTCGGAGCATCTTCTGGGACTGCTTTGCGCACGAGCGATGTTCGCTCGCCGGAGATGGTTTGACAGGGCATCGTTACTGCTCCTCGTCACCTTGGAGCGTCAGAATCTTCCGTGCCGCACGGAGATCCGCCCAAGAGGCCGCCACGAGCATGGCTCACACCCATCTCCTTTCAACCACCCGCCGCATTCTTTGGGCTCGCTCCCGCAAGTAGTAGGTCGATCTCCGCGTCGGTCAGGCCGCGCTTGCAAGCGCGGCCATCGTCGCTCGGATGCTGACCCAACGCGCAACCCGTCTGCTTCGTCGCCTTGGGCTTAGACTTCATGTTCACGACCGCGCGCAATCTCGTTTAGAAGCTCCCGTACTTCCCGCGCCCACTCCCTCTGAATGACCGCCTCACTCTCTTCCTCATTTCAGTAGCCGCGCTCCACGAGGGCATCATAAAGCTCCTCCTCTGACACGTCGCCGCCGAGCCGCTCGAGCACCTCGCCGAAAATGGTCTGCCGCTCAATCTCCCGTCGCGCTTGTTTCTCCTCGTCTCTCATGCTCCAATCTCCTTTCGCTGTTTCCTCGGATGAATCCCTGTCACTTGCGCGACAGACATTTCCAATCGCTCGAGAGAAACTTCATTTACCGGCGTCGTGAGTTTTCCCCCGGAGTGCTTCCCCAGAATGAGACCGGGTGCGGTCAAGCTCCGGCGCCGGTCCACTACGCCGCCCCCTCCGGCCCGCTCATTGCTTCTTTCCGCACGAAAAGGCTTCGTGGAGCGCCTGCAGGACCAATCCGGCGGCGCCGAAATGGAGCATCTCAGGATGTTCACCAAGCCACTTCTCAGCGACGAGCCGGAATTGAACGTCTGTAGCGCCCTCGGGAGCGCAAAATAGCCTGGTCGTCGACGAAGAGCGCAGATTGCCATGTGTGTCGCTGACGCCCGCTACGTAGGCGGTGCAAAGGGTCTGATCCACCTTGCAGGTTTCGATCAGCCGTGTACCCGTGTAGAAGCTGAACCCCTTCGGCTCCGCGCCTTCCGCAGATGAGGCCAGCAGGAGAGCACAAGCGAGTAGCGGAGTGGCCCTTACCGACGCTCGCGAGTGTAAGCGCGCTCCGCCCCCACCCTCGGGTGCGACCCCCCTCGAGAACTCGCAGCTCGGGGCATCCTGGCGCGTCACCCTCGGGGCGCTCGCGCCCGGGACGGCTCGTCCGCTCATCGGCGCCAGAACGGTTGGACGGCCTCGCACGCGTATCCGCGGCCGGCCAAACACAGCAGGTACCTGCGGTCCGCCATGACGACGTAGAACACGGCGAGAGCGGCGACTGCCAGCACGCCCCAGAAGATCATCCTCTTTCGATCCATCACGCCGCTCTCTCGACGCGCCGCCGGTATCTCTCGAGCGTGGTCATTCTGTCCTCCTTGGGGGGCATCAGCGGCGGCGCGCCAGGTGCCGGAGCACAAGGGCGCGGGAGAAGTCCGAGACGCGCTCCGCGCCAGCGATCTTCACGAGCTGCGCGTACTCCGCGTCAGTGAAGTTCAGCACCACGCGGTTGCGCCGATGCTCTTCCGGCGGCCTCGGCTTCGGCCCTCGCTTTACTCGCGCCATGCCCATCCCCCTGTGTCCGCCCACTCTATGCCCGCCCAGAGGTCTCCACATCATGCCGAAGCGAGTCGCGATCTATTGCCGCGTCTCGACCACGGAGCAGCACGTCGACGGGCAGCTTCACGCCCTGCGCGCCTACGCCGAGGCCCGCGGGCTCGAGGTCGCTGGCGAGTTCATCGACCACGGGATCAGCGGCGCGAAGGGACCGCAGGCCCTCGCTGGACAAGCTCATCGCGGATGCCCGAAAGCGACGCTTCGACGTCCTGGCGGTGACGAAGCTCGACCGGCTCGCGCGGAGCGTGCGGCATTTGACCACGATGGCGGCCGAGCTGGAGGATTCGGGACCGCACGCGCGCGGGTCTCGCGGCCGCCCGCCGCCGCGGCAAGCGCCTGGGCCGCCCCAAGGCCATCCGCGGCTCGGACTGCTTCACGCTTGAGCACCGGCTCCGCAAAGGGGCTTCGCTCTCGGCGATCGCGCGGGAGTTGGGAGTCTCCGTGTCCACAGTCAGCCTGCATGCAAAGCGGCTCGGGAAAGGTCTGCGGCCTGACTCGCGGAATAAACCCCCGCGCTTGGCAATCCGTGAGACACTTCTGGCTCCGGCGTGTGAGGGCGGGACGATGGCGCCCCGCCCAACCACACGGACAACCGCGGCGGCCTCGATCTTCCCGCCCCCCACGTCGGTTCGCGCTTCCCCATCACTTCTATCGGTCTAGACCGTAGAGGCAGGCAGAGCCGTGTCATGCTCGATTTCCTCCAGTACGAGATCCGGTGCCTTTACTGTGGCCACCGTGGATACGAGCGAATCGGATGGCTGCTTAAGCATCCAGAGTTCCGTTGTCCCCGGGGCTGTGGAGCGACCATCTCGAGCCCCGTCGTAGACCTCTCGGAGTTCAGTCCCGAATCCATGCGTTCTCGCAACGACCTCGACCTGAGCCGATGGGAGGCGAGCGGCGGCGGACCGAACGTCTGGTCGCGATCGAAACGGGCGCGGGAAGACGCCGCGCGGCCGCGCTCACCGATAATCCGCGCTGCACGCGGGCCGCGAAGCTCGGGCTGCGGCCGGCGGCCTGACACTTTTACCACGCTCTTACCACTCCATCTTGCCGGCGTTGAGCGCGCGGAGCCCCGGCGTCGCCCCCCGACGCTTACGGGGAAGAAGCACCTCCCGCGCCGCTCTCCGCCGGCCTCACGCGCTCTGGCACCCTTTCGAAAATCCCCCGGCGACGCGCCCCGCCAAGTCCGCGTTTGCACTCCGCATCGTGGAGCAGTTCAAAGCCCGCGAGAATCGGCCGTTTCTCGAAAGGGCGACGCGCGCCCGGGGTCATCGCTCAAGCTCCGCAAGCGCCTCGCAGATCACAGACTCCATCCACGACACCGACTCCGCTTGGGGAGTCAGGACGACGAGGCCGTCGGGAAAGACGGTCTTGTACACCCGGTCGGGTGCGTTGACGAAGGGCCGCACGTCTTCCGTCGGCCGCTGAAAGATCCTCAGCGCCATCCCTTGCCGGTGCAGCGCGCGGAGCGCTTCGTCGAGCCACCAGCGGCGGACTGCCCGGTCGGCGGCCTGACACATTCACCTGTGGCGCGCTCTTGAGCCTCAATCTTGCCTATCGCAGACCGCCCAGACCTGAGGGCCTCCAGCGGCTCCTCGACACGCGCAAGCTGACGCGCGAAGAGCTGGGAGACGAGCTCACCCCGGACGATCTCATCATCCTCGAGTCCAAGATCGGTCCGGCGACCTGGGTTTCCCATGGACACCTATCGCCGCGTGCTCGATCTCCTGGTCTCGATCGAGGCGCACGGCGACGTCGAGGGGTACCTCTTCCAGCGCGGCTGGCGCGCGGCGGAGCGCCTCCACAAGGCCGGTCTCTACAGCCAGTTCGATGCGACGGCAGAGAAATGGGGAAACGCGCGTCGGCAAGCTCGTCGTGACGCTCGGCCCCGTCATGTACAACTTCACCGAGTGGCGGTTCGACGTGGATGCGGAGGCGCCCCTTGGAATCTTTCGAATCACGGTCAGCGATGCGGCGGAGTTCCCGGACTGCGCACGCTTCACGGCCCAAGGATTCATCGAATACATTTCGCGCTCGACCACCAGCCGCACGATTCGGGTGACCAGCGAGCGCCTGTCCGATGGAAGCATCGTCTACAGCGGGAACCCAGGCTGAAGCTATGCGCCGGGCGTGAAGCCAGGTCGCGTCAGGGCGCGTGACGTCGTCCACATTCGGAGCGCCCGAGCCGCCGCCGCGCATATAGGGCGCAACGACCCTCTAGCGTTGACCTTGCCGCGCCGGTCGCCGGCAGAGGTGCGGGCACGAGAAGGTGCACATGAGGGTGTTTTCGGAGGAGGTGGGGTGCAGGGAACTATCAAGCTCAGCTGACGCCCCCGGAGTGAGGGTCTCACCAGAATAAAACGGCGTTTGATGGGCCGACTCGTGGGAACGGCCCAGCGGCACGAGCGGTGGGCCTCACTCATGCCAGGACGCGGCGTGGCGCTGTCCAGGCCAGCGACTTTCGCATGAACCCCCGGAAGGTGGAGCGGCAGATCGGGCGGCTGTGGGGCGTGCCGGCGACTCCGGTAGTCCGAGCACCGTCGTTTTCCCTCCGCCCTGCCGCGTCGAGAGTATTGGCCCCTTCTCCACACACTCAATCCGCTTCCCACGAGGGGTCTGGCACGAGACATCGGATCGGCTACGCTTTGTTAGAGATTTAGAATATTCGCAACTAGGCAATAAGGATACCTCAGATGGAGCGTCAGGCTGGACTGCGGCGATTCAAAGCGGAGGTCTTCCGCGTGCTTGCGCATCCGACCCGGATCCACATCGTAGAAACTCTGGCCGATGGCGAGCTTCCGGTCGGATCGATCTTGGAACGCCTCGCGATCGAGCCAGCCAATCTCTCCCAACACCTGGCCGTGCTGCGTTCTCGACAGCTCGTGCTGACGCGCAAAGAAGGGAATCAGGTTTTCTATTCCCTGCGCGACCCGCTTCTGATGAAGGTCCTTGATGTCATGCGCCGCTACTTCCAGGCGCATCTCGAGGAAGCGCTCGTCATGCTCAAGGACCTATAGGGAGGTGATCGACCGACCATGAGCACCTCTTGGGCGACGGGCGACTCATGCCTTTTTACGCCCGTGAGGTGTGTGCGCGGTCCATCCCCTCGAAAGGAGCGGCGAAGGATGTTCGATGAGAGGTTTCTTTCCCTCTTCGACCTTGAGTCGCTTCTGGCCCCGCGAATTCTTATTCGCGAAGTCGAGTTTTACCTCAAGGAACTCGTTACGCGCGTCGGCGTACGGATTTGGCTCAACCCGTACGCGGTTACGGACCCCTTTTCGTTCGAGCTTAGCCACTACATCTCCACCCCAAGGCAAGCCGGTCCCTATATCCCTTCGGCTCCGCTCTGTCCGACCGAGGAAGGGGCTCTGGAGAGGGCAATCAAGTTCACCCTTGTCGATTGCTACGACGAAGCGGTTGATTCCGGGTGCCAGCCTACTGACGCCTAGCTTGTCCCGAACTCGACATGGTCGGGCTGTGGCCCTCGACGAGGGTCTGGGGACCCAGAAACAAGAGATTCTTTGGTTGAGCTCGCGGAAGCGGTCAGGCAATTGGCAGTTCGCTGCGGTGCTGACAGGAATCGCGATGTGATTGAGAAGACGGAAGACGTCAAAAGGCGGTTCAAGTTTAGCAGCGCGCATTGACGTTGCGGCACTTTTTTTTCTGAGCCGGAGCATTACGCGATGGAGGCAAGCATGGAGCCCAAGAAGGACAGCGCGAATCACTACGTCCGCGAAACGTGGCGTGACGGGCCAGGAATTCGACTTGCGGCCTCCCAACCCGGAGGAAGAGCCGAGCTCCCGATACCGGATAAGGCAACAGCCTTCGACCTCTTCTCTGCAATCCAGAGAGCGCTGGACGAGAAGGGATTCAAAGGCGAGTACGCTCATTCGTGAGTGAGTCCGTAAAAAAAATCAACGGACTCGAGCACCAGCTTGATGCAGCCATTCGCGACCTATCCGTCTATGACCGGGAGGCGCTCAAGGAAGCGATCAATAAGCCCGCGCACTCGGTCTTCTTCGATGTACCCGGGGTGCGTGAGAAGGCACGCGTCTGGTGTGAGAAGGTACTCAAGCAAGACCCGACTGTGAAACTCCGCCGATTTCAGAATGCCCTAAAGCACCTCTGCGAGTGGTATGACAGGGGGAAATCCTAGCGGTGTCCCGGCCTATCGAGCTTGAAGAAGTTGAAACCGAAGCGGGCTGGCAAAAGGCTGGCTTTCCGGTTCCGCTCTACCACAAGGACTGCCCCGGGACGAAACGATCGAGGTGTAAGCGAGCACTGCGCTACCGGGAACAAGAAGAGCCCGCGAGGCTTGAATGTCCCGAATGCGGGGGCATTTGCAGCGAGGCACTCACAATCATCTTGAAGCTCCGCATTGGCCGACTTTGATCGATGGCTGCGATGAAAATTAGGAACTCGAGCGTGAGCTGGCCAAGGCGATTCGCGACCTGACACGCTCCGATCAACGGGCGCTCCAGAACGCGATTGGCAAGCGCATACTATCGGTCTATTTCTTCGATGAGATCGAGGTCCGCGAGAAGGCTCGTATCTGGTGCGATGAGGTAATGAACATAGACCCGACGGTGAAGCTCCAGAGATTTCAGCGTGCCCTGAGGGACCTCTCCCAGGTGCATGACAGGCGGAAGTCCTAGACCATGAAAGACCACCGGATATCCGAGAAAGGGGAGCGACTCACCTTCACGTGCGGCAACCGCCGTTACCGCACGAACATCGGGAAGGGCGAGGCTCACTGGCCGCACTCCACAGTCCGCGGCTCCGTCTTCGCGGAACCCCTTCTGAAGCACAATGGCTATACCCTCTGGCTCGAACACGTCATCGAGGTCGTTTCGGGCGAGCAGTGCTACTGGCTCATGTGGTATGACCCGGACGGTCTACCCACCATCCCGTTGAGCGGCATCTTCGATCATGCTGATCTCGAGCAAATGGCCAAGCTTCTGGTGAGGTTGGTGCCGTAGCCCCCGGAGCCGGGTCTCCGGTCCACCTGGCTGCTCAGGCTGCGCATAGTGGCGAGCGCTTCGCGCAAGGCGGCCCTCAGGACTCATCCTGCGGGCGCGAGGCGCGTGGTCGGACCCAAGAGGGTGTAGGCGAGCGGGCGTGCAAATCCCGGAGCCCACCGTGCTCTTCGTGGTCGCGCGGACTCTCGCGGTGACCGCGATCCTCCTGATGCACAAGTAGGCGGTCGCCCATGTTATGATTGTGCTGCCGCGTTGCCGGCCGCGGCACCCGATTCAAACCTCTCCCAAACGGTGAGACTTGGGTGCAGCACCGACGAACACACCATGGAACCTGACCGGCAGCGCGGTACCCCTTGGGGGCACACTCCAACGGATGCCGCACCACGGCGCGACGCAGCCTCAGATTGACGCCCTCTCGATTTGGCTCCGCCAGCGGCCGAACGTCGCCTCCGTGGAAGCCGCGGAGCGGCTTGAGACCGGCGGCTTGTTGCTCCGCGCCGACGACGACCGCGGCTTCCCAGTCGCCAACCTGGAGGTCTCGTCCATCGTGCTCCAGGACTACCCGGAGCCCGCTGATCTACTGGACCTGCTGGACACGGGCGGTTACAGGCAGAAGCTGCAATGGGCGGGGGTGCAACCTGTGCGATTGCTCCACCCCCCGTCGTGGACATCCTCCTCGAGCGCGCCGACAGCATCCTGGTGGCCGACGGCGGGCGCGACTGTATGCGCGTATTGACCGACGCGGAGATCGACCTCCTTCTTGCGGGCGATGAGCCCAAGGATGCGGCGTGAGCGAGGCCGGCGCGCTGCGTGGTCCGCGATCGCGAGATACCGCGCGGTGACTGACCTCGTCCGCCTCTACCCGTTCACGAGGACCTGGCGCCCCTCGCAGGCGCTCGCCGCCGAAGAAGAGCTCGACAAGCTGGGTGCCGACGAGCGGCCGAGGGCCGCGGCCTTTATCGCCGATCTCAAGGCAGAGCCCGCTTTGATGGTGTTGCGCGGCCTCACGGGCTTCCCGCAGGAGGCGCGCGAGAAGATGTTTAAGAGCGCCGAGGCGGGGAGTGAAGACGGGCGCCTGCGGGCGCAGCTGAGTGCGCTCGATGTCTCGCCGAAGGTGCTTTCGAGCACGGATTCAATCCTCGAGTGGCGCGGGGATTTGGAGTCAAGGCGGCTGCGCGTGATCCGGGGCCGGATGTGATCCTGCTCGAGCGCGCCGACCGCATCCTCGCGGCGGACGGCGGACGCGACTGCAAGCGCGGCGTGAGGTGGCCGGCGCCGGAGCTTGACCCGCGCGTTGTGGGGGTCACATCGATGGGGCAAGGACTCGACGGCGTCGGCGGCCCGCGCGCAATGGAGAACGCTAAGGCCAAGGCACTCTCTCGAGCGATCGGAAATGTCTGTCGTGCGAGCGACAGGAATTCATCCGGGCGCATAACCGGCGCCGAGTCCTGCAGCGAGCGTCTCGGAATTGCGGCAACGGGACGCTCGGCGGACCCTGACGCCGGCGCTCCGCGGAAGGGTAGAACGCGGAGCCTGGGAGAGCATACGCCGTTTAGAGGAAGAAAGAAAGGAGAGAAGGACCGTGAGCGATCGCTCGATTGAGCAGCTCAAGCTCGTGCTCGGCGCCGAGGGCTGGAAGGCGTTTATGGCCGAGCTCGTTGCGGCGCGAGGACGTGGAAGGGACGTGGTTGTGTGGAGGTGGCTCGCCATGGCCGAGACGATGAGGGCGGAGAAGGTCGCGGAGCAGCGGGCAGAGGCAGAGGAAAAGGCAAAGGCCGACGCCGAAGAATCCAACGCGATTGCCGCGATTGTTGAGCAGTACATGCGGGCGAACCCGGAGCTCACCGGCGGGGAGGTTATTCCGCTCCTCCTTCGCGACGGCCGCCCCGAGGACGCCGAGCACGTCCTGGCGTACTGCGGCAGGGAGCTTCCGCATTCCGACGGCCACAACGTGAAGGCGAGGCCTGAGGGGCAGTTCCGCAATCTGACACTGCGTAGAGCTGTCATCTCCTTCGTTGGCTACTTCCTTGCGCTTTGCGTAGGCACCATCTTGCTTAGTTACGGTGTTTGGGCCGAGTTTGCCCTTATCGGGATCGTAGCTGCAGTGGTGGGTGCCGCTTTGTTGGTCATCGATGATTGGCGTCGCCGGGTTAGGACTCACACGCAATCCGCCGACTCACAGCACGGAGACACACGATGAAGTCTAAGCCCAAGGGCGCGCGCTACCGCAACCTGAACACTGCGCGGTGACTCGGAGGTAGGTCCATGGCAGGCTCAATCGTAAAGCGCGGCGGAGACTCGTGGCTGGTGCGCATCTCCCTCAGCGGTTCGGGGAAGCGGCGCTTTCACAACCACACCGTGCACGGCACCAAGAAGGATGCCCAGCGCTATCTGAACGCTGCGCTGCGCAGTCGCGACCTCGGTACCTTCGTTGAGCCGGCGCGCATGACGCTCGACGCCTACCTCGACAAATGGCTCTTATTGGTTCACTCCAGACGACCCTCGGGCGTGGATCGTGAAGGGCATCGGCGCCCAGGCTGGCAAGTTTGTGCTGCTTGGGAGAGATGCGGCTGTACGGTCGCTAATCGCTGAAAAGATTCGTCCGAATGCGACTCGGGCGTATGCGACGCTCGAGCAAGCAAAGCGGGTCTGGGAGGCGATTTGTGTGCTCGACGAAAGCGAGTAGCTCGGGGCGGAGCTCAAATACTGAGGCGTGGCTCGTCGGGGAGCCGATCGTCAGCTTGGCCGCCTCACCGACTTCGCAGCCGAGTTGCCGGCGCGCCTTCTTTCTGCTCCGCTTCCGACTGCCAGAGCGCCAGATCGAGCAGCTCTTGCTCACTAGGCACCGGGATGGCCTGCGAGAGCAGGCACGCGCTTACGCAAACAATGGCACCGCAGCCGGTCGGACACCGACGCTCCAGAACTTCGCTCAGGACTCGCTCGTACTGCACGTAGCCGCAGCGACGGCACCTGATTTTGTATCCGATGTCATAGGACGTCGGGGCTACGTGTGCCTCTCTGGTCGAGGCCGGCACTATCACGGTGGCCATGTGGACTGCTCCTCATGCCGCTGCGCAAGGAGGCATAATCTTCGAAGGGCCACCCGATCGACAATCCCCAGATCCAGGTAGATCAGGAACCGAAAATGCGTAGGGGGCAGCGGCGAGGGGTGGCTGCTTTCGGGCCCTCTCGCAGAGCCCGAGCCGCCGCTTCGCCGCGATGACGGTCGGCACGGACATCAGAGAGGCACAGGGCGCGGCGCTGCGCACTCCGTGGGCCGAAAAGGAAGCGGCGCGGCGCGAGGTCCCCTCAGGGACTCAGTCCACAGTGGAACCAGTCCCCAAGGGAGAGCACGGTCCGGCGCGCGCTCTGCCACAACGTTTCGAGAGATGAAACCTCGCACGATGCGAGGATTTCCAGCGAAAGCCTTGTAGACCGGCGTTCAACCTCGCACGCTGTGAGTTTGAAACTCGCGGGTGGGTCGCGGTCTAGATACCCTCCACACCGTGGAGACTCTAGAAAGTGTTGAAAACCCAAAGGAGATACGAAAGGTGAAGGACGAAGACAACGAAGCCCGAGCCTTATACAAGCGCCTTTGGGGGATTCACGAGAAGATCAAGAACGGGACGGCGGACAACGAGGAGCGCGGGTTCTTCTACGATGAAATGCTCAACCTCATCCGCATTACCGAAGCCGAGGTCGTCGAGGCCTATCAGCGCGTCCAGGCCAGGGAGGATTGGGACGGCGCCGAGAAGCAGTGGCATCGCTATACGATCACGATGCTCTTCCGGGGCGATGCGCCCGTTGTTCCGGAGACGATCCGCGACGCGCAGAACCCAGCGGCCGAGCGCATCCTCTTCGTCTTGGATCACCCCGGGATGCGGGCGGAGAGCTAGGTGAGAGCCGCGATCTACGCCCGCATGTCTACCGACAAGCAATCCGCCGAGTCGCGACAGGGAATCGATTGATGAAGGCTAAGCCCACCCTAGCGGAGATCCAGAGGACGCTCTTGGCGAAGCTCGAGGAAATGGGCTTTAGCAAGGCCGAAGCGCAAGACGTTGCTGCGCTCCCAGGCAAGGCATTCGATACAGCGGTGAGGAAGAGACTCAGCGCTCGCGAGGTGAAGAAGTGAAGGCGAAGCCCAAGGGCGCGAAGGCGGGGGCCAGTCAGCCGAGCGAAGCACTCGTGAGGGGTGAGCGCGAGGCAGGCGAGGCGGCGCTACTCGCTCACGACGATGCTGCGAAGCGACGCGGAGCGGCTCTGTCCTACTTCAACGCCGAACTCGGTCGGGTCCCGAAGCCAGACGAGGTCGCGTTGCTTGAGGAGATCGGCGCGATTCCTCGCGAAAGGCCGCCGGGTCGCGCTAGGCGCGATCCGCGGAGATCTCTCGCGCTCGTCGTCGAGACCCTGAAGCGAGCGCGAGAGGAAGGACGACGGGAGGAGCGTGCACGATGAAGTCGAAACCCACCAAGGGATCGAAGCGCGCCTCTCGCGTTAAGACCGAAGCGCAGAGCCAGCTCGGCAAGAATCCGAGCAGCGAGGAGGTAAAAGACTTCATCCTGGCGAAGCTCCAAGCGGCGACCTCGGAGAAGGCGACCTCGGAGAACCTCATGCGCATGTGGGGTTTTTCCGAGAGCGAGGCCAAAGCTCTTATCGCGGGCTCGAAGAAGGCGAGGACGAAGGCGATCATGGAGAAGGTCCGCGAGCGCGAGGTGAAGAAGTGAAGGCCAAGCCCAAGGGCGCGAAGTACGGCGACCTCGTCGCGGGCAGCGATGCAAGCATGCTGTTGCGCGGAGATCGAGCATGACGCCGGACGAGCTAAGAAGCTTCCTTACCCAACGTGGGGCGGCATTCGAGGAGCGAGAGATCCAATTCGGAACGGAGTTCCGATGCTCCGGTGGCGAGGTCTTCAGGGCCTTCCCGAAGCGAGGTCGGGTGGTCGTACAAGGCGCAGAGACGGCTCTTGCCCGCGAGGTCAAGGCGTGGTCGGAAGCAGGCATCCGCCCGGCTAGTCTGCCAGAAGCCGCGGCAGAGTCTTTGCCGGAGTTCGGTCCGGCTCGACGAGTTTTCATCGTACACGGACACGATCACCAATCGCGGGATCAGCTTGAGCTGATCCTCAGGCGTTGGGGACTTGAGCCGATCGTGCTTCACCGGGCGCAAGATCCGGGATACGAAAAGCCCACGGGCGAGTTTCCTGTCTTCGAGGGCGTTGCCGACGGCGAATGGGTGGAGGACCTCGCGCGCGTCGTCAGCGAGCTCGCGGCAAAAGCGGGGCAAGCGGACTACCGCAACCGGGACGGCCTGACCACGGAAGTTCAAGCGGAATCACTCGCGGTCCTGTCGAAGGTGCTTGGGGCGTGCGTAGCTAACCGCGAGCGCGAAGCGGAGCGCGCGCAGAATGCCGCCGACGCGCAGGCGGCCGCGGCGAACGGGGAGCAAGCATGAGCACGGCCGAGCAACGCGAAGCGGCGCTGGCGTACTTTAGAGCTGAGCTAGGCAGAGATCCGACATGGGATGAGGAGTTGTTGCTTCGCGCTATAGGCGCACTTCCTGCCTCCCTTGGGCCGACCCACATACCATCAGACCCGCTCGAGTTCATCGTCACAATCCTGAAGCGGGCACAAGCCGAGGGACGGACCCGATGAAGTCTAAGCCCAAGCCCGCGGTGCGAAGTCCCGCAACGTAAGCAGCGCGGCCGGCGGAGACCGCGCGATGGCGATACCGAAGACGATAACTCGCGAAGCGCTTAACCTTCTCTCGCCCCGAATCTTGAAGCTCGCCCCCCGTTTCCACGCGCAATTCGAGGCCGAGCTGGCCGAGCTAGGCGAGGCGACTGGCGGGGTGTAGTGGCACTTTTCGAGAAGTGGAACGACATGCTCACGAGGTACTTCCGCGAGAGCGTGAAGAGGGAGCGCTCTTGAGAGAGCGGAAACAAGACGAGGAGAAACAAGCGCGACGGCAGATCGAGCGGTCGACCATTTTCGGCGAGGTCCTCGAGCATCTCGACCGCGACGCGTTGGTGGGCGAGCTTTACGATGCGCTCGTGCAGCGCGGCTACTGGAACGAGGAAGAGCGCGAGGCGCTCATTCAGAGGGAGTGCGTGCGGGAAGTGCAGGAGCTTCTAAACGAGATTGCGCGCGAGCGTGAACGATGAAGCCTAAGCCCCGCGGCGCGCGTCGCAAGACGCTGTACCACCGGACAGATGGCGCATCTGCCGCTGCGATCCTCGAGGAGGGATTTCAGGACGGCGAGGGGACCTACATGACCAAAAGCGTCTACCGTGGTGTGTGGCTCTCGAGCGTGCCGCTCGATGATAACGAGTGTGCGAGCGGGGACACCCTCGTAGAGGTGAGCGTTGCGGCCTCCGACGCAGAGCTGACTGCTTTTGAGTGGGTCGAGGAAGGCAAGTCGTACCGCGAGTGGCTGATCCCGGCGGTCTGGCTCAATGCGCGCGCCACCGTATGCGTTCTCTCGGAGCAGGAGGAGAGCGACCTCGCGCTCGAGGAGAGGCCCGATGAAGGCTAAGCCCAAGGGCGCGCGCGGCCGCAGCCCTGAAGGAGGTTGAACGTGGCTGCGTTCGTTCCTAGCCAAATCGTGGAGTTCATCGACACTCGGTTTGGGCCAATCCGCGAATGGACACCAGCGTCCCTTGTCGGGCGCCCTCATGCTCCCGCGATACTTGCGCTCTTGGAACTCCTCGATTCTCTGCCCCACCTGTCCCTCCCGACAACTCCATCCCGCGTCACGCTGCGACTCGTTCATATCGGTGGTGGAGTCCACCGACCTCCCGGAAGGCGATCACGCGGCCGAGCTCTCTCCCGTGAATGCGCCGCGACGCGTCGCTGGAACTCCGCCCCATAGATGCCATCGCGATCGCGGATCAAGTACCGAGCGTTCGTCTCGTCGGGGAGCGCCTCAACCATTTGCTGCGCGGTCCACGCTGCTGCGGGATGGGCCGTCACATGGACGTGAAGAAGCCTGCGTCGCTCCAGGCTCAGCACCACGAACACGTAGAGCAGCCGAAAGGTCGCGATCGGCACGACCGCGAAGTCGATGGCAATGGCCTGCCGGAGATGATTCCGGAAGAAAGTCCGCCAACACTGCGAGGGCGGTCTGCGGTGCCGAGGCAGATACTTGGAGACGGTCGACTGCGCGAGAGTGAAACCGAGCTTCAGCAGCTCGCCGTGGATCCGGGGTGCGCCCCAAGTGGGGTTTGCGCGATGCATTTCCAAGATCAGGTCACGCAGCTCGGCTTCGATCGCTGGCCGCCCCGGGTGTCGCGAACGACTCTTCCACCGCCAGTACAGACGAAACCCGCGGCGGTGCCAACGGATCACGGTCTCCGGCCGGACGACGACGAGCGCTTGGCGCCATCCCGGCCAAAGGCGCGATAGCCAAGACCAGAGCACCCGATCGGAGGCCCGAAAGCCAACGCGTCTTGCTCCGCGCTGGCGGTTGAGGACGAGGAGCTGATGGCGGAAGGGCAAGGACCTCTGCGTGAAGCGTGGCTCGCCCCCCAAAGAGAGATCGAAGAGCGGTGAGCAGGGCAGAGAGCGCAGGGGGCATCATCGAGGCAGCTTGACGGGATCCGCTGAAAACATCAATGATTTCGGCGCGGACGCGATTCTCGGAAAGGACAGGTATAGACCTGGTGCGCCGAAAACCCGAAGGTTTCCCACGTGAAGCAAATTTTCGGAAGCGACAGACTTCTAACGAGACTACTTTTGTTCCGCTACGCTTGGCGCGAGTGCAGAATGGAAGCGCTTGAGTTCTCGGCACCATCTCGAAAGCGTCCGATTAGGTAGGCCAGCGGCCCGATACTGCCGAGACAGACTGTCAACAGCAGATACGGCAGCACGTTAACGCGGCGTTGTGCTGCGTCGCGTGTCATCCATACCGCAACCATCGTCAGCGCGATCACCAGGTCAGCGAAGATGGCGGTAGTCCCTGCATTGGTAAACGCTATGTGTAGGAAGCCCTGCGCGCCGTAGATATAGAAGTCATAGGCGTTAAGAGCCGCAAATCCTGCAAGCACCATTGTAAGGGCAAGTTGTTTTGCGTTCATGTTCCATCCTCTCTCGGAATTTTGATTAAAGAGCCATTGGGCGCGGTCTCCGCCGATGGCCCTTGGATTGCTACGCGAATAGTTCCTTGAAGAACCCAGCCATCGCATTCCACGACCGTTCATCGGCAAGCTTGTGATACTCAAGCGCGGGATTGTCGAGTCGGGCGGTGTCGGGGTCTGTGAAGTTATGCTTCACGCCACCGTATGTAATCACCTGCCAGTCAACACCCGCGGCCGTCATCTCTGCCTGAAAGGCATTGACCTGCTCAAGCGGCACCAACTGATCATCCCCGCCTGTGCACACCAGAATCTTGGCTTTTACCTGACCTTTCTGCGCGGGGTGTTCCGTATGGAGACCGCCATGAAGGCTCACGACACCGCGCAGCGGTGTGCCCGCGCGCGCGAGCTCGAGAGAAAAGTTTCCACCCATACAAAATCCGACCGACGCAAGCCTCGACGAATCGACCTGCGGGAGCGAAGCCAGCTTGTTGAGCGCCGCCATCCCGCGCCTGCGCAGCACGCTTGTGTCGTCGAACAGCGAATGCGCGAGCTGTACCGCGTCGGGCAGGTTGTCCAGCTCGCGCCCGTTTCCGTAATAGTCGCCCGCGAAGGCGACGTAGCCCAGCGCCGCGAGCCTTTCGGCTTTGGTCCTGGAATGAATGCCGAGGCCACATACCTGGGGCATTACGATGACGCCGGGGGCTTGTCGATGACCTTGTGGTCGTACGCCAGATATCCTAGGAGGCGAACGTCGCGATCTTCGTATTCCACTGTCTCCGTCTTCATCTTCTTCTCCTGGTAAAGTGTTTCGTCTTCGATTCAAAGGTGGAGACACAGTGTTAGCCGCAGAGCGGAAAGGCATGGACGAACAGCGCTACGGGTCCGTTTCCGCGCTCGACGTGAGCGATGCGTCCAAGCGCAGTCTGGACGAATTTCCGGGAGGCCTGGAACTCAGACGCTTTGCTAGCCTCCATGGGAGAAACAAGGAGCATACATACTGATTGTATGTAGCCTATTGAATGTATGGCTGTCAAGAGTCGCCAAGCTGAAAATTCCGCCGCCACCCGGGCCGCTCTCCTAAGAGTTGCGCGGAGGTGCTTCGCGGAGCGCGGATACGCTGACACGGCAACTGAAGAGATTGTGCGACGTGCTCGAGTGACTCGCGGCGCTCTGTATCATCATTTCAAGGACAAGCAGGATCTGTTCAGAGCAGTCTTGCAGGAAGAACAGTCAAAAGTCGCTGCCAAATGCACGGAGGCCGCAGCCAAAGAAAGCGATTCGTGGCGCGCGCTTATGGCCGCAAACGAGGCGTTTCTTGAAGCGTGTCTCGACCCGGCAGTTCAGCAGATCGTGTTAATCGACGCCCCGGCCGTGCTTGGCACGGAAGGCTTCCGGCAATCGGACGAGAGCTACTACCTGGCGGGATTGAAGGCAGCCATCGAGGCCGCGATAGCGGCCGGAATCATCGAAGAGCAACCGGTGGAGCCTCTGGCCCGTATGATTATGGGCTCGATGAATGAAGCGGCGCGTCTCATTGCCCATGCCTCAGACAAGGAGCGCGCTCGCCGTGAAGTCAGCGAATCTGCCAATCGAATGTGGAACGGTCTCCGAATCGACACGACACGATAGTCATTTGGCTGATGGGGTATTCGCTTGAGTCCATTTTGGTGCCCCCCGCAGCGACGACCTCGTGCCGCCTCAACTTTCCGTCGTGCCTACATCGTTCTGGAGGGTGCGAAGATCACTTGGTGCGGCTCGCGGCACGGCTCGGCCACCTCGACGCGGCGCACTGGCGCTTGAGGACGAGCAGCTGGTGGCGAAGCGCGAGAACCTCGGCTTGCAGCTGCGCGCGAGACCACAGCAGAGATCGAATCGCAGCCAGGAAAGCAAGAAGGGCAGGGCACGCCATCGAAGGCACGTTGACCCAGCGCGACGAAAACATCAATCATTTCAATGCCGACGGGAATTCGGAAGGCATAGGGGCGCCTATCTCAGCTTCGGCGAGAACTCGACTTCGCCGAGGAACGGGATCAGGTTCTCCAGGAATTCGTTTTCCGGGCTCGCCGCGCTGGGGTCGTTGTGCGCGTAGGTATCCGCCCGGTTGATCAGGGTCAGCTTGCTGTCCGGAATCCCCGACTGCTGCGCGAGGACGCGCGCGGCATCCAGGACGCTCTGGCCGCCCAGGGCCGCACCGAATGCATAGATCGGCGTACCCTTGGGCAGGTCGGCCCCATGGATTGCCTTCACGTCGAGAATGCTCTGGGCGGGGTTGGCGTTTCCGGCCGCGACGGCGCCCGAGTCGATGGTCAGACGCAGCGGGTGATACCAGGCGCTGCCGTCGACGCTTTTCAGGTTCTTTCCGCAGAGCATCGCGCCATAGCGCTGGATCGGCGTGATCGCGCCGTCCCGCTCCCAGGGGCGCGGGTTGCCGCTGTCAGCGATATGGCCGGCGTGAACCTGAGCGGCGATCAGGTTGGGAGGCGAGCTTGGGACACTGACCCCGAAGCCGAACTCCGCCTCGTTGGTCGGAACCTCGCCTGGCGGAAGCGGTGGCTTCAGGTTGGCCGGCAAGAGCAGGAAGCTGTAGCCGACCGAAGGACTATCCTTGTCATAGACGGCTGCGCAGGAGCCGGTGACCGAGAACAGGCCGAGGAGCGGGGCCGGGATGCCGCCGAACGCCAGCCATGGCGAGCCGGTCTGCAGGTCCTGAAGCGCCTGCGTCGCCTGCTCGGGGGTGATCGGCACGGGGTCGCTGCCACCGTCGATGTAGACCAGCCCAGAGAGATCCTTCGCGCCGGGCTCACCGTTGAAGTCCCAGGTCGCATAGGCGGTCGTGATCGCGCCGCCAAGCGAGTGGCCTCCGAGCACCACCTTGCGGCCGAAAGCTCTCGCGGCTTCGACGACGCGATGGAGGTCCTCGATCTCGACGTTCATGCCCCAGCCGCGGGCAAAGAGGACCGTTGGGAAGGGAATCAGCTGGAAGTGATTCGTGATGCTCGGATTCCCGAGCCACCCCAGGTAGTAGTCGAAGAACTGCTGGGAGGTAGCCTGCCCCTGCTTGTACTGGTCGACCACCGACTGGTCCTCGAGCTGGTTCTCGCGGCGCTCCACCGACCAGACCTGCCAGCGGCCGTAGGTCCGGTTCACGATGTCCTTGGCCAGCGGTTCGAAGTATCCGGATCCCGCCGAGGTGCCGGGGTTCAAGACGAGCACGTTCCTCGCGAAGGGCGAGCCGACCTTCAGCACACCGACCCGGTTTAGCGCGGCGGGCGTCGCTGGGTCGTCGTACCCCTGCATCCACGAGAACTGCGCGCGGTTGCAGAACGGGAACCAGGGGATCTCACCTCCAAAGCAGCCGAAGTGCGGCATGGAGGCGCCAGTGGCAGCAGCAACCCCGGCGGGAGCGACCACCGCCGTCGAGAGCGCCAAAGCGATGGTCCACATGAGCCGGCGAAGCATCCTGATGCGGAGCCGCATGCCATCCTCCTCCACGCGTTCCGCCCATCTTATGGATACGCCGTGAGTCGAGAGATCGGTGGGGTCGGACTCCCCGAAGCCCCGGAGCGTCTCGCGAGCGCTATGCGCTCTTCACCGCCGCGGCCCGAGAGCCCCCACGGAAATCGCCGTTTCCGACCGGACAAGGCCTGGAGCGCCCGGTTCTCCACCTCTCGTCGCTTCACCGCTCCTATCAGAAGCTCAGCGTGGCAGTCAAGCGGCCACAGCTAAGCGGTTCGGCGGGCTCGCCCTCCCGAAGCCGCAGAAGCAGGATTTTCCATGCGACCGGCCCGCGTGTTTTCGACGACCCTTCTCGGCATCTGTCCATCGCCAGAACTCGGGACGATCGAGTCACGTCGCCCTTTGAAAGGACCGTCGCTCCCGCGTTTTAGTCAGATGTCGCGTCCAGGCCGCTCAGCAGTATTTGGATCGGAAGCGCCTCAGGGTCGTGCGCATATGAGAATGCAGCGCTCTGGGTCGTTCACGGTGAGCTGGAGCCGGGTAGATCAGTTTGCCGCGAGGCGGGTGGCAAGCCGCTTCGGAGCCGTCATCCGGAACGCCTCGTGCACGAGATCTGTGACCACGGACCAGTTGATCCCAGCATGGAGGCGCACGCCGATCCGGCCTTACTCCAGAGCTCCAAGAGGCCGGGGTGGGACTCGCCGCGGCACAAGGCGAACATCTTTCCCCGCACCCGGAAGGTTGGCTCTCCCCACGCAATCTTTTCCGTCACTTCCGGAAGCACGAGACAGATTCTTCGCAACTGTTTTAGCGGACCGCGACCACTCGGCATGCACCGACCCATGACCGATTTGCTGCAAACAGTGACCCGTTTCCGACCATCGGTCCACCACGGGCGGCTGTCAAACGCACCAGTGATCGGGCCCGAGAACCCCGAATCCGTCTGCGGGCGACGTTCCCTTACTTCACGGTAAGTGCGCACCGGTCAGGCTCCATGGCGCGAAGCGAAGTCCCGCAGAACAGACGCACTGCTTCATTTCTGCAGGGCTGTTCTCGTATCGACATGGAGGTGTTGATTGGCAGGTCAATTGCTTGACGACTGCCGATATTGCGGTTCTCCACGCGATGAAAACAAGCGAGCCGGCAGCGCGTGAAGCTCCACGAGTGCGCCTCAGTTGCGCTCGATTTTTCGCGCAGCGGCCAGCCGTCGAGGCGTCCCAGATGCACGCTGACGTCGCGTCCTGGTAGTAATCCAGCGTAATCAGCTCGAGGACGCGGTTCCTGCACGGCCTGAACAATCGCGGAGCAAATGCGAAGCGCAAGATAAAGCACGTCCGTAGTGTTCTCGCGATTCTCGAGCGATCACGCGGATGTCCAACCGGATGTTGTGACACGCGGCGCGGTTTTCTCCGGAGGAAAAACCAAGATCGCCAGACACGTCGCTGAGTTGGAGCCGGTGGGTTCGACATGGGGTCCAAACTGACACCGCCTTGATTCTCCGATTCCTGAATGCACACGATCACTTTCGTTCGGATCTTCGCCGCAGCACTCCAGCTTGCGATCGATCGGTAGTTCCGCTTGGGGCACGCCGTTTCGGAGCGGCGTCCAGAATGGCCGGCCTGAGAAGTCTCGCTCCCGGCTCAGGGATGGTTCTCAGAGCGGCGAGATTGCCCTGAGAGGCGCCATCGAGGGTGCGGTGTAAGTGGGGGGGAGGGCGCGGCCCCCCAACCGCGGAGCCGTGAACGCCTGGCTGAGACGCGAGGGGAGGATCGCTCCGACGTCCTCTGCAGGCAGCGGATGCGTGTTTTGACTCCGATTCCGACGCGAAGTCTGCGGCACCGAAAGCGAATCCCGCGAACCATCCGTCACAAAACTGCGCTTGTGCAAGAATTCCGATGCGAAGTGCCCGTTGCACAAACGAATTCGTCTTCACCATCCGTCGTAATCTTGCAGGGCTTCCTGATCACGCGCTCTCCCCCGCGGGTCTCTTCCGCTGCTCCGCATTCTGATGCTCGCCACGATCGTTCAGCTGATCCGGGCTGCGCGCGCGGCAGGACGCAGAGTGCGATCAGCAACAGCATCACCGTGAGCACGCGGAGCGCACGCTCTGCGGTCGATGAAAGGCGTGCTCGTCGGCAGAGAGTTGACCTGACGGCGAGCCGTTCGTAGGGCTGATCTCGTGCCCACGGTTGGCACGGCCGCGGACCTGGTGATGGCAGGCTTGTGGACGGGATCAGGTAACGCACGTGCGAGAGCAGCGGCTGGTCCTGAAGACGAGGCGCCGCACGTCTGCGAGCTTCTTGCCGACGTGCTGCGGAGCTTGGTGCACGCCGCCCACGAGGCTTGCGCCGCGGTACGAGGCGCGCTCGGAGCAACGGGTCACAAGTCACTCGGAGAGCCCAGGCTGACGACAAACTCGGCTGGGTAGCCGGTCCCGATTCCGACACGCACGGTGACCGGCTCCCAGCGCTCACCCGGTACGAAAAGATGACAAGGCGGTCCTGCTTCCTCGCCGGCCAGGGTACCGTCGTGAGCCGCGAGGTGGGCCACTCCAGAACACGGGTTCGACCGCGCGTTGGCGTTAAACCTGCCCGGAAGCACGACAGGGCGTGGGCCCATGTCTGCCTCGCACGAGGTGCGCTCTGTGACGAGGCGGATGACTCGCTGTCCCAAGTCCTGCACATGGCCTCGAGTGGCTTGCCCTTTGGGTCTTCGAGCTGCCGGTCCTCGCGCCGGACGGGGCACCACAGGGCACCCCTCGTCGCACCCCAATGCGACCCGTCACCACGCCTCCCCACGCGAGGTCGTCGGTCCGGACCCAAGACCATGCTCGGAAGAGACCGACGCCGACCTCTCGCGCGACCTGCAGCACCGCAGGGTGGCCTCATAGATGCCGACGCCGAGATGCGGCTCACGCGCATCGAAGCAGGTACCCGTCTCCTCGGGCACTTCGTGGGCGTCTCGAGAGGCGACGATGAGAGCCAGGGACATTGGATCGTCGAGGGGTCGAAGGCCGGGTCCACGTGGTGCCCGAGCCTGTCCGGCTCGCCGATGGGCGCAGCACGAAACGGCTCGGGCCCGGCGACGTCGCGAGCCTGTGGGGAGTGGTCGTTGGAGCCGCCGAAGGGAAAGGCCCTCACGCAGCCGATGCGCTACGGCCGCCTCGAGGAGATCGAGGCGGTACCCATGGATACGAGCATCCTTGACCTCGAGGTGGTGCGCGGCCTGGAGCGCAGCACCACCCCCGCGGTCTCAGGAAGATTCTGCCCGCGGCTTTGCGACGCGGTGCCAGGCGGCCCTTGAGAGGCGGCGTGGCAGGCTCGAGAGCGAGGGCGTGCTCGATTGGAGCGCGCACTCCGCGAGCCAAGAGCCCAAGCGGGCGCGGCCTCTTCAAGAGCTCGGGCGCCATGTCGAGGTCCGCATGAAGCTGCGCCTAGCTCGATCCTGCGAACACGAGCTCGATGACGTCGAGCCTCTACTCCTGAATGCGACAGCTTGCGCCTTCTCGGCTCCCATCCGACGCGAGTTGTGACGTTGACGGGCGAATTCTCAAGCGGATATCAAGTCGATTCTTAACGCCACCTCCTTGGTGCACTACGCTGATATACGCTCGCTTGCGACGCTATACGCCATTCGCTGTCTCACGCCAATTTCCCAAGATTTCCCATTGTTGACCGTTCTCTGAGATTCTAGCCTCCAGCAGTGCTGAAGCTGTTTATGTGATGGTGCAAATGAGAGATCAACACGCAATCCTGCGACCCGCAGCTGCCCGGCTCCCTCAACTCGACAAATACGGTGCTCAGTACCCTCGCGGCGAAGCACTCCCCAAGAAGTGGGTGCTGGCTTGAACGGATGAGAGGCTGCTCGTCCAGTGTTTCGGGACCGACGGTAGTCAAATGAGGACGGCCGCAGCTGAAATATCTTCCCGCCGTGCCAGCGCATGCGGTAGTAATTGGGCGATGGCGGAGAGCTTCGGAAAGGTGCTGCGTTACCGAAGGGGTTGGCGGCTTGATGTGCGCCCCTACGGGTACCTTTATACTGACGGCGGCATGAGGTTCGAGTCCCGTGCCCATGCGGAGGGGGTTCTCGCCGCCGTACGGAGGGAATTTGCTCGCCATCCAGAGCGAGCAGGCGATTTCATCCGCAGGCTATTACCGCGGGATGGAAAGCAAGCAAGCGTCGAAGTGTGGCTCGGGCGATGGCTGACTGTGCAATCCGACCGAGAGCGGACCGGCGCGCTCTCTCCGGCTTATCTCTACAAGCTGCGGCTCTATGCGCGTCCAGATGGATACTTCGGTCCGCTTCTGAGTCGCTCGATTCACTCCCTCGATTTCGGGGCGCTCGAGGAATGGGTGCACGGCTTGAAGGTCGGTGGCAAGACGCGCCGGCTAGCGCTTGGGGCGATGCGCTCCTTCCTGCATTGGCTAAAGCGAAGGCGCGAGATCGACGAGCTACCTGAGTTCCCTGAGGTCCCCGTTGACGAATACTTACCCACGGTTGTGGATCTTGACCACCAGGACCGTATTCTTGCTGCCATTCCAGAGGATCGACGCGGTGCGTTTCTGGCCGCGCGGCTTGGCCTCCGGCCGGGTGAGGTGCGAGCCTTGAACGTGGGAGACTACCGACCCGAGGATCGCGTGCTCGTGGTGGCATATGCGATGAAAGGCGAGCACTCAGACGCGCCACGACGCAGCCCGAAGAAGCGACGGTGGCGCCTTGTCCAAGTCGACACGGAGCTGGCCGCGTGGATTGCTGCGCACCGCGATAAGGTATTCCCGGGTGAGCCACTATTTCAAAATCCCGGTGGCCGAACGACTGATCGCCGCTGGACTGGCCCGAGTCTGCGCGAAGCGTGGAACGCCGGGGCTCGAGCGGCGGGCATCCCCGTGCGCATGTACGAGGGAACCAAGCACAGCTCAGCTTCAGCAGCGGCGAGACGCGGCGTACGGCTCGAAGAGATCCAGCACGCGCTCGGGCATGCGGACCCGCGTAGCACTGCGCTGTACGCAAAGCTGGCGCCGATCGTTCCTGCGACGGTGCTGCGACCTGAGTGCAAGCTGAGTGCAGAGCGCAGAGACGAAAAAAAGTTAAACTAAATCAATAGGTTCCGGTGCGGCAGAGAGGACTCGAACCTCCACGGGATTGCTCCCGCCAGCCCCTCAAGCTGGTGCGTCTACCAAATTCCGCCACTGCCGCGCGGCACTCACGAGTATACCGAAGGTCGCGGAACGGCGCGATACGGCTCGCGAATTCGCGCGTCAGGGCGGGCTTCGGCTCCGGTTTGGGCGCCTCGGCCCGGCCCGCACATTCCAAAACGGCTGGTGCGTCTACAAATTCCGCCACTGCCGCGCTGACTGGATGCACGTCCTGCCAAGACTAAGTTGCGCTTCGAAATCATCAATGTTTACAAGGCCCCTCGAGTTCTCGGGAGGGACAGCCATCCGGGTCAGAACCGCGCCAACCACACCCAGAGGATTCGATCGGAGGCTCGGAATCGAAATCGTCGCCCTGTGCGTTGGCGCTTCAGTACGACAAGCTGATGGCGAAGGGTGATCACCTCGGGCGTGGAGGGCGGCTCGGGCCACAAGAGACACCGGAGTGTGCCGAGGGCGGGCGGCAGCATCGAAACCACGTTGACCCACCCGGCGGAAAACATCAATGTTCACGAGGTGATCGAGTTATCGGAAGGCACAGGCCTTCGAGACCTTCGGCGTGCGGTCGCTTGGAGCGTTGGCTACTCGGGCAACATCCTCGCCGACTTCAAGGCGAAGCGGAGCGAGGACACCTCGACCGTTCCCATCGGGCTCCAGGTCGCCAAGGTGGTGAAGTTCGGCAAGCTTCCTGTTCGCTTCGCCCTCGCGGGACAGTGGATGCCCGTCCACCCCGAGGAGGCCGGGCAGAAGTGGAACATCGAGATCATCGTGGCGCCGGTTATCCCGAATCTGATCAAGGGCAATTTGGCCGATCCCTCGAGCCTTCGCGCGCGCGCGGCGCCCTCATTTCGCCGGTACGAGAATCCCCTGCTTGATGCGATTTCACTTGCGTCTGACGCACACGCTGGCGGAGTTCATCGAGCCCTGCCTTCTTGCGCCTGGCGTTCATCTCATCGAAGTCGTTTGTTCCTCTATCAAGACTATTCGAAATAGTTTGGTATCTCGTCGTTCAGCACCAGCACTGTCTCTGCCTTTCTCTCCGCCAGCACGAACCTCACGGCCGCCCCCGCCAGCTCCTCCACGCCGATCGTCGGGCACAACCGGTCCACCAGTTTATACAAGCCGTCAAGCGGCACCGCGATCTTCACCGACGTGGGCAGTCCGGGCAGAGTCCTTCTCGTTCCGACGACGAACCCCGCGCGCAGGCAGATCGCGTTGCCGGCGTTCTCGACGTCGCGCTCCACGAACTCCTCGATCTTGCGCTTGCCCTCGTAGTAGCCCGGGATCAGGTAGGGAAAGGGATACCACCAGTCGTCCATGTTCGACCTGTCACGCGTGATCACCGCGAACTTGGTGGCACCTATCTCCCTGCTGATGGTGTACGCGTTGATGTTCGCGTCGCCGCAGGTCCGCACCATGTTCGTCTGCGACCACGGCGTTATCGCGCCCACGCACGAGATACAACCCACGATGTTGTATTTCGGCGTCACTGCGCGTAGCGCGTCCCGAACGGTCTGCGGCGCGAGAAGATCCCCGCTTACAAAGCTGAGTCTCGTGGTTTGGTACACAGGCTCAGCTGAGAGCCACTCGGGTGCGACTCCAGTTCGACTCACTGCGAAAATTTGGAGGTCCTTGTTCTGTAACAAGGCCTCCGCCAACACTGCCGTGCCCACAAACCCCGTGCCTCCGAAAACCACCAACGCGGGGGGAAGTGTTTGAGGGAAAGGGGGCATCTTGACTCCCTATCAGCGATCGCTCTTGTGAAAGAGTGCTCGCGGCCGTTGGAAACCGCGAGTAGAGCGGCATTGGCCTCGAAATACGCGAAGCTCGCCAAGTGTTCCCAGGACACACCCGCGCGAGCGAAGCCGTCGGGTGCAGCGCCGAGTTGTACGGCCGACGCACGACGCAACTAACGGGTTCACCTGCCTCGCTCGGTCCACTCAAGAGGCAGCGCAGCGAACCACATCACGTCGGAGCGGCGACCCTGCCAAACGCCGTGTGAGCGCATCGTTCCCTCATACGCAAACCCTGCCCGTCGGGCCACCGCGATCGAGTCGACGTTGTCCGCGACGATCGTAAGGAACACCCGAGCCGCTCCAAGGTCGAACAGCCAGCGCGTAAGCAGAATCACGCCGCGGGTCGCGAAGCCACGACCTCGCGCTCTCGCGGTGATCCAGTAGCCGATCTGTGCCACGTCTGCCTTCGACCATTCGTCGATGCCGCAGAGGCCGACCAAGTCGGCCGAGGCCGCATCGGCGATCGCGAACGCGACACCCGATGGCCGGCCAGACGAGGCGAACTTCTGCCGGGCCAGCTCGATTTCGTCGATGAGCGCCGCGGCCTCCGCGATCGACCGCGGCGGAGTCGGAACCGAGTACCGCTGGATCGCTGGATCTGCGCATGCGTCGAGCAAGAAGTTCGCGTCGGAGTTTGACCAAGGCCTGAGCATGGCCACGCCGTCGGATAACGTCACGACCGGAGGGTCCATAGCGGGCTTCTCCCCTATGTCTACTGGGACGTGCTTCACGTCTTGCGCTTCCGGTCCGTACAACGCGTCGGTTCAGCGGCGGCGGAACGCCGTCCGCTGCAACCGGTTGTTAGCCGTCACTGCCCCTGGCGTCGGAGTACTACGTGGGTCGCCTTCTCCGACGCCGCGAACTGGACGCACGCGTATCCCATGGCCCGAAGGTCTACCCCCTCGAACAGCCGCTCCCCTTGTCCCAGGAGCAACCGGCGAAAGGGCAATGTGCAACTCGTCGATGAGGCCCGCACGAAGATACTGTTGTATCGTACGAGCCCCCCCGCCGATGCGCACGTCCAGCCCGTTGGCTGCCTGGCGCGCTTGGTCGAGCGCTTCGTGAATGCCCTGCGTGACAAAGTAGAACGTTGTTCCGCCTTCCATCTCAATGGCCGGGCGCGCGTGATGCGTCAAGACAAAGACGGGGACGTGATAGGGTGGGTTGTCACTCCACCACCCCTTCCAGCTCAGGTCGGCCCAAGAGCCGCGAACCGGTCCGAACATGTTCCTTCCAAGAATCCAGGCACCGATGTTATGGAATCCGCGCACGGCGAAGTCGTCATCGATACCAGTCGTCCCATCGCCGGCGCCATGAGTCCGCTGGAAAGTGCGCGTCGGAACAAACCACTGGTGCAAGTCCATCCCGCCGACCCCGAGCGGGTTGTCGATGTCCTGAGCCGGCCCAGCTCCGTAGCCGTCAAGTGAGATGGTGAAGCTCTCTACTCGGACCCGCGCCATTTTCAGACCTCCACTTGCCTTGACGGCTAACAGGTCTTGAACTAGCCAGCCCGCAGTCTATGCCGCGCGGCGAAAATGCTGCAACGTGCCGTTGGGAAAGCCGACGGATTGGGAACCTAGTCCCTCAGGTGGGGATATACGGTGGCCCGTGGTCAGCCTCTGTGGACCGGCGCGGCGGGGATTGGACTGCGCGCCATTGCTCCGAGGGATCGGCGCCCTGAGAACGTGGAGCGTGCCGGGTGCTTGTGTGAACCAGCGCTCGCCGTCGTCCGCCGATGGGCCATCTCTCGCTCGATCCGTGCGCGGCGCGTGAGCTTGCGACATGCATATCCGGGCGCGGGCCCGAGGCGATCGCGGCTTTCCCGAGACACCGAGTCGGGTCGCCCTTCAGCGCGGCAGCGACGATCGGTGCCACCTTCTCGGCGCTGCGGCCGACCACGTAACCGCCGAGTCCGATCTGCAACAACGTCCAGCCCTGCGTGAGATTCTGCATCTCGTAGAGCGCGACATTCTCGTCCGCAATCCGGAGGGCGGATGAAGCACGAGCTATGCACTTGCGCCGAGACCATAAGGCTTCACGAGATGCTTTATCCCCAGCCGTGTCAGTTCTCTCGCAATAGGGACGTGAGCCGAAATGACCGGGGGGACGCCAAAGGAAGGCTAGAAAGCCGCTCCACTTGACAACATACTTGACAACAGACAACAAAACGCCCCGAAACAATCAAATTTCACTTTTAAAATCGATAACTTGAGAAAACACCCCAAAACCCTATCCAAGCCCTCAAGCTGGTGCGTCTACCAAATTCCGCCACTGCCGCGCGGAGTTACTTCAGCTCATTGAGTTGACAACACTCGAACCTGAGGCTGCTCGAAACTCAGGTCAAGCATATGGCAAAGAAGGGTGAGCGCGTAAGCGCCCTGCTTCCCCTATTGCCCGGCCCGCCGCTTCCGCGTCGGGCCGGGTTTCGTGAGGAGCAGGACTTTATGCAATCACACAGCTTCCTTGGCAAAGTTTTCGAGAAGGCCCGTCCAGCCGCCCGGCGAGTCAAACGCCTTCCACATCTCTTCGGCGGCCGCACCAAAGCGGTCGAGATTACGATGTTCAAGTTCAACGAGCGTGCCCTTGCCGTCCGCGATAAAGCGGACCTCGACCTCGGTAAGAAAATCAGGATCAAACTGCCATTTCTCGGTGATCTGCCAACCGAGCAATAAGCGACCGGGGGGTTCCCAGGCAAGTACCTTGCCCCATTGGCATTCGCTGCCGTCCTCGCCGCGTTCGAACCACCTGCCGCCGACTTTTCCCTCCATTACAACGTCCTTAATCGGCGATTTCGTTTTGTTGATGCTATGCGTCTTTATCCACCATCGGCTCATACCCGCGGTGAAGACTTCGAAGGCCCTTGTCGGCGCTGCCGACACGCGAATAGTCTTCCGCACAGATGCAATCGTCCCTGTCCTACTCATTTTTTGGTCCCTTTCGCTTTGTCTGACCCAATTCGACCTCGACTTGAAAAGCCGCCAGCGTCTGATCCCAAAACTGGTCGAGCCAGGCACGTAGGGCACGGATGCCCTTGGGATCGATGTAATACAGACGCCTTGTCCCGTTCGGCCGGTCTGCCACCAGTCCCGCATCCTTCAGCACCTTCAAATGCTGCGATACCGCCGGCCGGCTAACGGGCATGCCGCGTGCGATCGCCCCGACCGACTGTGGTCCGCGCCGGAGGCGCTCAAAGACGCCGCGACGCGTGGGATCACCGAGAGCGGCGCCCCAGGGGACAGCAGCGATTATAATGTCATATTCTACGCAATAGATGCGGAGAATACTTGCTTCTTGCGGTGATTACTGGCTATAATCTCCGCAGGAGATGCGGAGAATGTATATCTATGAGCTTCATAACTGGCCGCAGTTTGACTGGAACCGGGAGCGGCTCGCCGAACCTCTCGCCGACGTCCGCCACCGGCAGGGTAGGCTGATCGGCCACATGGAAGCTCTCGGATTCAACCTGCGCCAAGAGGCCGTGTTGCAAACCCTGACGGCCGACGTCCTCAAGAGCAGTGAAATCGAGGGGGAGAAGCTGGACGCAGAACAGGTCCGGTCCTCGATCGCGCGCCGCCTCGGCATGGACATCGGCGCACTCAAGCCTGCAGACCGCGAGATCGAAGGTGTCGTCGAAATGATGCTCGACGCCACGCGCCACTATGACCAGCCGCTCACCGCCGAAAGGCTCTTTTCCTGGCATGCGTCCTTGTTTCCGACCGGGCGTAGCGGCATGACCAAAATCAGAGCAGGGGCCTGGCGTGATGACAGCACCGGCCCGATGGAGGTTGTTTCCGGCCCTATCGGCAAGGAGCGCGTCCATTTCCGGGCACCAGCGGCGCAACGGCTCGATGGCGAAATGCAAGCATTCCTGAACCGGTTCAACGTAAACGCCGACGTTGATCTGGTCTTGAAAGCAGGGCTGGCCCATCTGTGGTTCGTGACCATCCACCCGTTCGACGACGGTAATGGCCGCATTGCGCGCGCCATAGCGGACATGGCTCTGGCGCGCTCGGAAAACAGTCCGCAACGCTTTTACAGTATGTCAGCACAAATCCGGCAGGAGCGCGGGGGCTACTACGACATTCTTGAGCAAACACAGAAAGGGACACTGGATATCACGCCCTGGATGGAATGGTTCCTCGGCTGCCTCGGCCGCGCCATTGACGGTGCACAGACTACGCTCAGTGCTGTCCTCGCGAAGGCACGCTTCTGGGAAGCTATCGCCGGTGTATCGATCAACGAGCGCCAGCGGCTGGTCCTCAACCGTCTGCTTGATGACTTTGAGGGTAAGCTCACAACTTCGAAATACGCGAAGCTCGCCAAGTGTTCCCAAGACACAGCCCTGCGTGACATTCTGGGTCTCGTAGAACGCGGCATTCTTGTCCGCAATCCGGAAGGCGGACGGAGCACGAGCTATGCACTTGCGCCGAGGCCATAGGCTTCACGAGATGCTTTATAAGTCAGTTCTCTCGTAGTCGAGACGTGAGCCGAGATGACCGGGGGGGACGCCAAAAAAGAAGGCTAGAAAGCCGCTCCACTTGACAACAGACAACGGAACAGGCTTTGAAATACTACTGTTTGTCTTTTAAGTTAATCAGTTGCCTGAGTTGAAGGCGGCGGCGAAGCCCCTCAAGCTGGTGCGTCTACCAATTCCGCCACTGCCGCGGGATCGAATCTGAAGCGGGCCGGGCATACCCAGCGGGCGCGGCCGCCGGAAGGCGCGGGGAGCTCGCGTTACGGATTCGCCTGCGCAGGCGCCTTTTCCGCGGGAGCCGGGGGAGCAGTCTGCTTGGTCTCGGGAGCGGGCGCCTTCGGCGGCTCCGCAAACTTCGACTTTTCCTCGGCGACCGGCTTCTTGGACTCATCCTCCATGATGCTCTTCGAGAACTGTTTTGAGCCCACCCAAGAGAGATAGAGGCTCGTCAACATAAAGACCACGGCGGCGCCGCTGGTGAGCTTCGTGAGAAAATTCCCCGCGCCGCGGCTCCCAAACACGGTCGAGCTCGCGCCACCGCCGAAAACGGCGCCGATCTCGGCACCCTTGCCGCGCTGCAAAAGCACGACCACGATGAGGATCAGGCACACCATGACATGAAGCACGGTCGCAAAGATGGTCACTGGGCCTCCAACGGGCGATCAAAGCGCACGATGCGCGAAAAGCTCACCGGGTCAAGGCTCGCCCCGCCGACGAGCGCACCATCGATGTCTTGCTCGGCCATGAGCGCATACACATTGTCAGGCTTGACGGAGCCCCCGTACTGGATCCGCATCTGGGCCGCGGCTGCGCCGAAGGCTTTGCCGAGGCGCTCTCGGATGAAGGCGTGCACCTCCTGGGCGAGGCCGGGGGTCGCGGTCTTGCCCGTCCCAATCGCCCAGATCGGTTCGTAGGCGACAACCACCTCCTCGGCGCGCCCGGCCGGGACGCGCCCGAGACTTGCTTCGAGCTGCGTTTCCACCACCTCGAAGGTTTGGCCGGACTCGCGCTGCGAGAGGGTCTCGCCCACGCACACGATGGGACGAATGCCGTGGGCGAGGAGGAGCTCGGCCTTGCGCGCAATCCCCGCATCCGTCTCGCCAAACAACTGGCGCCGCTCGCTATGTCCCACGATCGTGTAGGCACACCCGAGATCGGCCAGCATCCGCGGTGCCACCTCGCCGGTAAACGCACCTTCCTCGTGCGCCGCGACGTTCTGCGCCGCGAGCTTGATCGGCGTGCCGGCAAGCGCCCGCGCCACCGGCTCAAGCGCTGTGAACGGCGGCGCGAGCACGATCTCGATCGAGTCCGTTTCCTGTGTGTACGGCAGAAAGTCCGCTACGAAGGCAAGGGCCTCACCGACCGTCTTGTACATTTTCCAGTTCGCCGCGAGAATCGGACGCCGCACCTAGCGCTCCAGCGCCGCGACACCCGGGAGCGTGAGACCCTGGACGAACTCGAGCGAGGCGCCGCCGCCCGTCGAGAGATGCGTGATGTGCGAGCCGAGGCCAAGCTTGTTGACGGCTGCGAGCGAGTCACCTCCGCCGACGACGGAGACGGCCTTCGAGTCCGCGATCGCCCGAGCCACCGCTTCTGTGCCTTTGGCGAAGGCCTCGATCTCGAACACCCCCATGGGGCCGTTCCAGAAGATCGTCCCCGCCTTTCGCACCTCGGCGGCGTAGATCGCTGCCGTCTCCGGTCCGATGTCGACTCCAAGCCAGCCTTCGGGGATCTGCTTGGCCACGCGGCTTACCGCACCGGCCGCGAGCCTCTCGGCCACCACGTGGTCCACCGGGAGGAGGATGCGCCGCCCGGCCGCGGCGGCCGCGTGCAGCACGCGCCGGGCATCGTCGACATGGTCCTCCTCCACCCGCGAGCTCCCCGTGGGTTCGCCCGCTGCACGCAAAAATGTGTAAGACATGGCCCCGCCGATTGCGAGTACGTCCGCCCGCTCTGCAAGTGCCTCGAGCACCGCGATCTTGTCGGAGACCTTCGCCCCGCCGAGCAGGCACACCAGCGGTCGGATCGGTTCGAGCACGACCCGCAAGTGCTCGAGCTCCGCCCGCAAGAGATCTCCCGCGGCCACACGCGGAACGAGCGCGACCATCCCCGCGGTCGAGGCGTGAGCGCGGTGGGCCGTCCCGAACGCATCATTCACGTAGATGTCCGCAAGTGCGGCAAGGCGTCGCGCGAAGGCGGGGTCGTTCTTCTCTTCCTCGGCGTGGAAACGCAGGTTTTCGAGCAGGGCCACCCCTCCCGAGGGAAGCTTCTCAATCGTGCTCTCTGCCACCGGGCCGACGCAGTCCAGCACGAAAACGACGGGCGTCCCGAGAAGCTCGCCAAGGCGCTTTGCCACCGGCGCAAGGGAGTACTTGGGGTCGGCCTTGCCCTTCGGGCGGCCAAGATGAGAGGCCACGATGACGCGTGCGCCCGCGCTGACAAGGCGCCTCAGGGTCGGAAGCGTCGCCCGGATCCGCGTGTCATCTCCGACGACTCCGTCCTTCATGGGGACATTGAGGTCCGCACGCACGAATACCCGCTGCCCGCGCACGGGGGCCTGCGCGAGGAGCTGGTCCAGGGAGGGAACGGCCACGGGGACTGGTCCTAGCGGGACATCAGGAGGGCAAGGTCGACGACGCGCCGGGAATAGGCCCACTCGTTGTCGTACCACGCCAGGATCTTGGCGAAGTTCCCACCCATCACCTTCGTTTCGAGCGCGTCGAGGATCGAGGAGTGCGGGTTGCCCCGGAAGTCGATCGAAACGAGGGGTTCTTCGCAGACCTGAAGGATGCCCTTCATGGGTCCCGCCGCGGCCGCCTTCATCGCGGCATTGATGCCGGGGGCATCGGTCGACTTTTGGAGCTCGACCGAGAGGTCGACGACCGAAACGTCGGAGGTCGGCACGCGGATCGCGAAGCCGTCGAGCTTGCCGGCGAGCTGCGGCAGCACCTCGCCGATCGCCTTCGCCGCACCCGTGCTCGTGGGGATCATCGACACGCTCGCGGCGCGCGCGCGCCGCAGATCCTTGTGCGGAAAGTCGAGGGTCACCTGATCATTCGTGTAGGCGTGAATCGTGGTCATCCATCCGCGCTGGAGCCCGAAGTGATCGTCCAACACCTTGGCCACGGGTGCGAGGCAGTTCGTCGTGCAGGAGGCGTTTGAAACGATCTTGTGCTTGCTCGGGTCGTAGGCCTTGTCGTTCACTCCGAGGACGATCGTCACATCCGGCTTCTTGGCGGGGGCGGTGATGATCACGCGCTCGGCTCCCGCCTGAAGGTGCTTTGCCGCATCCTCGCGTCCGGTGAATTTCCCCGTCGACTCGATCGCGAGCTTGGCGCCGAGACTCGCCCAGGGCAGCTTCGCCGGATCCTTTTCGGAAATCACCGGGATCTTCTTGCCATCGATCACGATGGCGTCAGCTGCGGCTTCGACGTCTCCGGGATAGATGCCATGCACGGAGTCGTACTTGAAGAGGTGAGCCAAGGTCTTTGCGTCGGTCAGGTCGTTGATGCCGACGAACTCGAGCGGGGTGCCGCGGGCCGCCCGCAGGACGAGCCGGCCGATCCGCCCGAATCCGTTAATTCCGACCCGCAGTGACATAAGAGCCTCCGGTCGTTTGAAGAGGGGGGAGGGTACAAAGCGCTCGCGGCGACCGCCATCGAATGGGCGCGGGGCTACCTTGCGGCCCCAGGGACGGAGGTTCTGTGATCGTCGGCAGTGGCATCGATGTGATCGAGATCGCGCGCATTGAAAGGCTTTTGACCCGAAGCCGTGAGCACTTCGAGCGACGCGTCTTCACTGGCGCCGAGATCGCCGACTGCCGCCGCTTCCACTGCGTCGCTCCGCAGTTTGCGCTGCGTTTTGCGGCGAAGGAGGCGCTGATGAAGGCCGTCGGCACCGGCTGGGCGCGCGGCGTTCGCTGGGTCGACATCGAAACTCGTCTTGATCCCCGAGGGCAGGGTGGGAATCTTCGCCTCACTCTCTCGGGCCGAGTTGCCGAGATCGCCCAGGAGCTGGGTGCCGGTGCCACTCATCTTGCGGTCTCGCGCACCCGAAGCCATGCCATGGCCGTTGTGCTGCTGGAGGCAAGGTGAGCGCCATCACAACGCCCGGCACGCAGCCGACTGGGCTTGGCGGGGGACTCGGGGGCCGGCGCCGCCGGTGGGGGGAACCCCTTCTCGTCGGCGCTCTGGCAATCGGGGCGGCGTTTTTCCTGATCTCCCTTGGCCTCTCGGCGCTCCGCGAAAGGCGCGCCGAACGCGATGCCTTCCCCGTCGAAGACGGGACGGTCCGCGTGACGGGCATCGAGCATCCCGTAGGGATCTCGCGGGACGCTCGCGGAACGCCCCACGTCGAGGCCGAGAGCGAGACCGACGCACTCTTCGGCCTCGGTTTCGTGCATGCCCAAGATCGCCTCTCGCAGATGGTGTGGCTCGCGCGCAGTGCCCGCGGCCGCGCGGCGGAGCTCGTCGGCAAGGATGCCCTGGCCGCTGATCGCCTCGCCCGCACGCTGGGTCTCGGGGAGCTCGCGGATGCACAGGTCGCGCGCCTTGACGCTTCGACGCGCGACGCCCTCGTCGCCTACTCGGCGGGGGTGAACGCCTGGATGGACGAGATCCGCGGCGGGCGCGCCGGTGCTCCCCTTGCCCTTGAGCGGGCCGGAGTGAGTCTCGAGCCATGGACGCCGGGCGACAGCATCGCCATCGTGAAGTTCTACGCATGGGTGCTCGGCAATAGTCTCGAGGCGAGCGTGCTCTACTCCGACTTGATCGAGCGCCTCGGTGGCTTCGAGGCGCGTTTTTTCTTTCCAGACCCGCCAGGAGGGGACGGCGTTGCTCCCACCCAGGAGGCGGTGGTACCCCCCGCCGCGCCGTGGGCGGCAAGCGCTCTCCCGGCTCTCCGGCAGGAGGATCCCCTCGCTCTCGCCGCGGGTCTTGCCGGCCGCGGCGCCGGGAGCAGCGCGTGGGTCGTGTCCGGTCGCCTCTCAAGGAGCGGCAAGCCCCTGCTCGCTGCCGATGCGCACCTTGAAGCCACCGCGCCCGGTCTGTTCTACGAGGCCCATTTCCGGGGCGGCGCACTCGACGTGGCCGGCGGCACCATCCCCGGCGTCCCGGTCGTGTGGAGCGGCGCGAACCGCCACGTGGCCTGGGGGGCGACCTCTGCCGGGGCCGTTACGACCGACCTGTTTGTGGAGACGCTCGACGCCTCGGGAACGCGCTACCACGACGGCGACGCCTTTACCCACCTGCGCGTGCGCAAGGAGCAGATTCGAATCCGAGGCGCGAGCGACGAGGTGCTCGTGGTTCGCGAGACGCGACACGGCCCCCTCGTGAATGCGCTGCTGTCCGGGGAGCATGAGCCCCTCGCGGTAGCTTGGACCGGTGCAAGGGCGGGCGATGGCATCGGCTCCATGCTTCGGGCGGCACGAGCCACCAACACCGCACAGTTTCGAGCGGCACTCGCCGGGCATCACGAGCCGGTGCTCGCCATCGTCTTTGCCGACGCGGATGGCACAGCGGGTTTTCAGGTGGCGGGCTATGTGCCGCGCCGCGGTCTGGCGACGAACTTGGCGCCCGTCCCGGGACGCACGGATCTTTACGACTGGAAGGGCGCGCTGCCCCTTGAGGCGCTGCCCCAGGCGTCGCTTCCGGCGGGAGGGAACTGGCTGATCGCAGCCGATGCAGTGCTCTCCCGCGGTGGCGTGCGCGGTGAGTGGTTTTGGCGTGAGGGCAACCGCCAACGAAGGATTGACGGCCTCTTGCGCGAGGCACAGCGACGTGGACCCATGGAGGTTCGCGATCTTGCGGAGATGCAGGCCGATGTGGAGTCCCCCGAGCAGCGGCAGCTCGTCGCGACGGCTCTCGCGCTCGCGGGCGATCCGTCCACGCTCGGGGCCGAGGCGCGTGAGGTCGCGCAGGTGCTTGCGGCGTGGGACGGACGCGCCTCCGCCGACAGCGTCGGTGCGGCTCTGTCCCATGTCTTCGTCGAGCGGCTCGTGCAAGAGCTTTTGGCAGAGCGCCTCGGACCCGATCTTCTGGAGCGCTACCTTGCTTCGCCCCGCACAAGTCCGGTGTACGTCCTCGCGCAAATCCTTGAGCAAGCCCGGGCGCATGCGGCGTCCGCGCGGGGCAAGGGCGGCGCGGGATCCGACGCCACGGCTGACGCCATTCGGCGTAGCCTGCGGGAGAGCTGGCTCTTCCTCTCCGTGCATGCCGGCTCGAATCGCGAGAAGTGGGCGTGGGGGCGTCTGCACACGGTGACCTTCCGCCCGCTCGGTCTGGCCGTGCGTCTTGGGGCGCGCGGCGATGCCCTTGGACCCTTTCCGTGCGACGGAGACGAGGCCACAGTGGCCGCCGCCGAATACGACCACCGGCAGCCCTTCGAGGTGCGCCTGGCCTCGACCTACCGCTTCGCCGTCGATACCGCGCAACTCGACCAAGCGCTCTCGGCGCTGGTCCCCGGCGAATCAGAGCATCCCGGCCATCCTCACGAAACGGATGGAATCGCGCGCTGGCGCGAGGGTCGCCCCCGACTCCTTGGTACGAGCCGGCTCCTGATCGACGAGACGAGCCGTGCACGGCTCTCCCTCGAGCCCGCACCGCACCCGCAATGAGGGCTGCGGGTTGAGCCCTGTGATCCTCTTCGCCGAGGTGCCGTCGTTCTACGCCTCGGTCGAGCGCGCCCTCGATCCCTCGCTCGCGGACCGACCCGTGATTGTCGGCGGCGACCCGAGGCGGCGCGGGCTCGTGCAGGACGCGACCGACGACGCCCTCGCGGCGGGGGTCATTCCTGGCATGACGATGGAAGAAGCACTCCAGCGCTGCCCGCGCGCGCGTGCGATCCGTACCCACATGCCTCGTTACCGTGAGGTTGCGCGGCACGTGCGGGCGTGCCTGCGCCGACGGGTAGAGCGTTTTGAGACCGAGGGGCTAAGCGGCGCCTACCTCGATGTCTCCGAGCTCGAGGAGCCGGCACAGGTCTTCGCCGAGTCGCTGCGACGCTCCGTCGGAGCGGAGCTGCGGCTTCCCCTGCGCGCGGGAATCGGTCCCAACAAGCTTCTCGCGCGCCTCGCCGCCGAGGTTGCAGGGACGGGTACGCTCGAGATCCGGCTCGGCGCGGAAGCCGAGTTCCTCAATGCCCTTCCGGTGGCACGGCTTCCTGGCATCGGCCGTCACACCGAGGAGCGTCTGGCCCAGCTCGGCGTGCGTCACGTGGGCGAGCTCGCTGCGATCGACGCGGCGATCCTCGCGCAAGCGCTCGGCCATCGCCGTGGCCTTGAGCTCCACGCCCTCGCGCGCGGCCAGGGCGACAGCCGGGTGCGTGGGGAGCGCTACCCCGGAAGCCTCTCCCAAGAGGCCACCCTTTCGGGCGCCGAGACCGACCTCATGGTTCTCGGCGAGCAGCTCGATCGCCTCGCCCACGGCCTTGAAGGTGCGCTCCGCCTCCAAGGCATCGCCGCGCGCCGCGTCGTTTTGAAGCTGCGCTACGCGGACTTGGAGACCACGACCCGCAGCCGCACCCTCGCCCATTCGGTCTCGACCGCGGGCGAGATTGCGGCGGTGGCAAGAGGCCTTCTCGACCGCACCCAAGCCGGCGTCCGCCCGGTCCGCCTGCTCGGAATCGGCCTTTCGGTCTTCAGCCGAGCTCGCAAGGATGACCGGCAGCTCGACCTCTTTGCCCGCCGCTCCTGACGGCTTCGTCGCCCGGGTACCCCCTCAAGGGCATCGAACACGGCGCCGAAAGGGAGGCAAGCGCGGCGGGCGCCGCGCGAGGGGGAGCAGGCGATGGGCAAGGCTGGGGCCGAGCGCCGCAAGTATTCGCGCATCGCAACGGACCAGATGATCTCCTTCGCCCCAGTGGATACCCGAGACCGCCTCGCCGTCTCCCGGAACATCTCCACGGGGGGCATCCGCTTCGAGGCGGTAGGCTGCGAGATCACCCTTGGTGACGTTCTTCGCGTCACCTTCAATGTGGGCGACCACACGATCGTCGCGGTGGGCAAGGTGGTCTGGGCGACAGACATGGACCCCATCACCATGGACGTCGGCCTCGAGTTCATCGAGATCGATCCCCTGTCCGTTCGTCTGATCGACGAGGCTCGTAGCGAGTGATTTTGGCCCCACATCTATCTGCTTGACATCCCAGTCGACCCGGTGTGACCTACCAGTTCCATGGCCGACTTCCACCAGACCGGGGTCGTGACGACCCTCCATCGCCTCGGCCGCACGGAGCCCGAGCGCCTCGAGCGCGACCTCCTGTCGTACTCCGAGGAGCGGCCGATCGCCCTCGTGCTGCCCTGCCTCCACTCTGAGGTGCGAGACGTCGCGCTCAAGGGCATCGTCGAGACCCTAAAGCGTGTGCGGTACCTCCGGCAGATCGTCGTCAGCGTCTCGGGCACAAGCCGCCAGGACGAGTTCGACGAGCTCCGGTCGGCCTTCGAGGGTGTGCGGACCTTAAGGGGTGAGCTGCCCGTCTTCCTGTTTAACGGCGGGCCTCGGATCCAAAGCATCTACGAGCGGCTGCGCGAGGAGGAGCTAGACCCCGGGGGCGACGGCAAAGGCCGAAGCACCTGGCTTGCCTATGGATATGTCCTCGCAACCAACGTGGCGCGCGTGATCGCGCTTCACGACTGCGACATTCGCGAGTACCGTCGTGAACTTCTGGCCCGGCTCTGCTTTCCCACGGCAAACCCGCAACTCGGCTATGAGTTCGCAAAGGGCTACTACGGACGCGCCACCGATCGCTTGTATGGCCGTGTGACCCGCCTTTTTATGACGCCGCTGCTGCGGGCAATGAAGTCGGTGCTCGGCCCGCTGCCGCCCCTCGACTACTTGGACTCGTTTCGATATCCGCTGGCCGGCGAGTGCTCGATGACCACGGATCTGGCCCGCATTAACCGCATCCCAGGGGACTGGGGTCTTGAGGTCGGGGTGCTGGCGGAGGTCTACCGCAACTGCGCCCTAAAACGCATCTGTCAGGTCGAGCTGGTCGAGAACTACGACCACAAGCACCAGGAGCTCTCCGAGAGCGACGCTACGCGGGGGCTACACCGCATGGTGGTCGATATCGCGGCCTCGCTGATTCGCAACCTCGCCAGCTACGGCGTGGACTTCTCGGCCGGCTTTCTCAACACGCTGAGCGCCACCTACCGGCGGCTGGCCCAAGATGCGATCGCGAGCTACAGCGACGACGCTGCGCTAAACGCCCTCGCATTCGACCGCCATGAGGAGGAGATGGCGGTGGAGACCTTCTCCCGCGCGCTGCGGGCGGCGGGACTTGCCTTTGTCCGAGACCCCATGGGGGCGCCGGCCATCCCGAACTGGAATCGGGTGACTTCAGCGCTGCCCGAGATCCTGGACGACTTGCGCGAGGCCGTGGAAGCGGACTCCCGCGACCCGGCGTAAGATCGCCGCACCCCCTCGGTCGTCGACATTCGGCTGGCCTCACCGTGATTCGTCGCGGCGCAGGAGGATTCCATGAGAATCGGTCCGATTCCCGTCGGTGAGGGTTCTCCCCTCGTTCTGATTGCGGGCCTCAACGTCATCGAGAGCGAGCCTGCGACGCTCGAGGCGGCGGAGCGGCTCCAGGACCTGGCACTGCGCCACTCCCTGCCGCTCGTCTTCAAGGCTTCGTTTGACAAGGCGAACCGCTCGAGCCTGCGCTCCTTCCGGGGTCCGGGGCTCGACGAGGGTTTGCGCATCTTGGCCCGCGTAAAGCGTGTCACGGGACTTCCCACCCTTACGGACGTCCATGGGCCCGAACAAGCGAAGGCCGCGGCCGGCGTGGTGGACTGCCTGCAGATCCCGGCATTCCTGTGCCGCCAAACGGATCTCATCGCCGCATGCGCGGCAACCGGTCTCCCGATCAATCTCAAGAAGGGCCAGTTCATGGCACCTCTCGACATGCGCAACGCCGTCGAGAAAGCGCGTGCCCTCGGGGCGACCGGGGTCCTCGTGACCGAGCGTGGCACGAGCTTCGGGTACAACAATCTCGTCGTGGACCTGCGCGCGCTGCCGTCGATGCGAGCCTTCGCACCCATCTGCTTCGACGCGACTCATGCGGTGCAGCATCCCGGTGCTGCGGGCGACGCGAGTGACGGAGACCGGCGCTTCGTTGCGCCGCTTGCCCGGGCGGCCGTGGCAGTGGGGATCGACGCACTCTTCATCGAGGCGCACGCCGACCCCGATCGCGCTCCGTGCGATGGTCCGAGCCAGGTCACCTTTGATGCGCTGGCCGAGCTGCTTGTCGAGGTGCGCCGGATCGATGCCGCCGTGCGCAGCACGGGTGGGGGCGAGTCGCTCTGAGGGAGCGCACGCGCGAGGCGCTGGTCCTCGCAGCTCTACTCGTGTTGGCCGGAGCTCTGCGCGCCCAACACTGGATCCGCGAGGACGTTCTCTTCAACGACGGGCCAGAGTTCCTCCGGATCTCCAAGGCCATGGCCGCCCACGACTGGGGGGCGGCGCTCGCCGACGACTACCACCCGCTCTATTCCTTCGCGACTGTGGCGACGCAGCTCGTCGCCCCCCTCCCGAATGACGGCTACGTCTCGGCGGCGGTTCTGGTCTCCATCCTCGCCGGTGTTGCCTCGGTCTTGTGCCTCTACCTCTTCGTACGCTCGGCCTTCGGCACTGCGGCCGCGTGGCCTGCGGCTCTGGCTCTTGCAGTGCATCCCTACGCCGTGCGGTTCTCCGCAGACGTACAGAGCGATGGCCTTTATCTGGCGCTGTTCCTGGCTTCTGTAGCGGCGCTGTGGGCCGCGCTGCGGGACGGAGGGCCCGCGCTTGCGGGATGGGCCGGGGCCCTTTCGGGTCTTGCATATCTGACGCGCCCAGAAGGGGTAGGGGTCGCCCTCGTGGGCGGGGCCTTGGGGGGGCTGCGCACGCTCGGCGCCCAGGGCTCGAGGGCGCGCTGGATGGGCTGGCTCGCCGCTCTCGGCGCGGGCTCTCTCCTTGTGATGGCTCCCTATCTCGTATCGATCCGCGTTGAGACGGGGCGATGGCAGCTTACGAAAAAGAAGTCCCTCGAACGCGTCGCCTTTCTGGATGAGGAGGCCGCGGCCGCACCCGCAAGCCCTGCGCCCGCTCCCGGGTCCGTCTCGACGCCAGCCCCGGCTGCTCCGCCGCAAGGCCCCGCACTGTCCTCCTCGGCGTCGCCCGAGGCCGAAGCGCCTTCGCCTGGGCGGCGCCAGGTCTTCTTCGGATTTGTCTCGACGCTTGCCTCGACCATTCGCCCCGAGATCCTCCTTCTGCTGTTGGTGGGTGTCTACTCCTGCCGCGGTCGGCCGGGTCCAAGGGCGGTCTTTGTCCTCGCCTTCCTTGGCCTCTACGGGGTCGTTCTCCTCGGTCTTGCGCTCCACTATGGCTACTTGAGTCGCCGCCACGCCTTGCCGCCCCTCGCTCTTACGTTCGGCTACGCCGCCCTCGGCGTACCCGTGCTCGGCCACACGCTCGTTTCTTTAGGAGGGCGTCTTTTTCGCGCAAAGGCCACACCGCGCCCACGGCTTGCTCTCGGGCTTGGCCTCCTTTGCCTTCTTGCCCCGAGCCTTGGCAAGGAGCTACGGCCCCGGGACCACGCCGGACTCGCCGAGCGGCGGGCGGCGGAATGGCTCCGCACCGAGGGGCTTGCGCCCGGGCCCGTAGCCGCCAGCAAGGACCGAGTTGCCTACTATGCGGACGCGCCCTTCGTCCCGCTGCGCCACGCACCCGATGCGGGTCTCGTGGCGGACCTCAAGGCGCGCGGAGCCCGCTACCTCATCGTCGAAGAGGACGGGGGCGAGGGGAGCCGTGCCGCGCGACGAGCCCAGGAGGGCGGCTTGCCGCTGCTCCACCAGGTGGAGGCGGGCGGCCGCGAGGCGTGGGTCTACGCGCTGCCCGCGCCGCAGGGGGAGGGCCCTTAGATGCTGAATCGACACGGGGAAGTCTTCCGCACCCTCCTCGGTGCGAGCGACCTCGTACTGGTCGCCGCGTCGTGGCTCGCGGCGTACGGCCTGCGCTTCCGCCTCGGCTTCGACGCGCCCCAAGGCGTCCCAGAGTTCCGCGCCTACGTCATGCTCCTCGCGCTTATCCTTCCGCTCTGGTTCGTGCTCTTCCGGGCGCGCGGGCTTTACGAGGCCCAGCGTACGAACTCGCTCTGGCGGGAGGCGAGCCAGGTCTTGACGGCCACAGCGATCGGTGTCGGAATCCTCGTCATCGCGACCTTCTTCTTCCGCAGCTACTTCTATTCGCGCGCCGTCGTCCTCCTCTTCTTCTCCCTCTCCTTCGTGTCGGTGAGCACCTCTCGCCTCTCCGTACGGGGGGTTCTGCGTGTGCTGCGCCGCCGAGGCTACAACCTGCGCTACGCCCTCGTCGTGGGCGGGGGCGAGCTCGCAGGCCAGGTGATCGAGCGCATCCACGCTCACCGCGAGGCCGGGCTGCGCGTGGTCGGCGTCCTCTCCGACGATCCCGGGCACCAGGGGCGCAGCATCGTGGGCGTCCCGGTGCTCGCGGGCACGGAGCAGCTCAAGCAGGTGCTCCAGCGCCAGAAGGTTCAGCAGGTCCTGATCGCGCTGCCCAAGGAGGACGCACCCCGGCTCGAGAAAATCCTTGCAGACCTCGACGACGAGACCGTGAGCATTCGGCTCGTGCCCGATCTCCTCCATGTGCTGACGCTCCGCAGTTCGGTGGAGGACCTGGACGGCCTGCCGATGATCAATCTGCGCGAGAGCCCCCTTGTGGGCTGGGCCGCGGTGGGCAAGCGTGCGCTCGACATCGTCGCATCCGGGTTCGCACTCCTCGTCGCGGCACCGGTCCTCGCAGCGATTGCCATCGCGATCCGAATCACTGCGGGGCGGCCTGTGCTCTATGCCCAAGAGCGCATGGGGCTCGACGGCAGGGTCTTCCGGATGATGAAGTTTCGCACCATGGTCTCAGACGCAGAGGCGGAAAGCGGTCCGGTCTGGACGGTGCCCGACGATCCGCGACGCACACGTCTTGGGAGCTTTCTTCGCCGCACGAGCCTCGACGAGCTTCCGCAGTTCTGGAACGTTCTGCGCGGCGACATGAGCCTCGTCGGCCCGCGCCCAGAGCGGCCGGTTTTCATCGAGCAGTTCCGCCGCGAGATTCCCGGGTACATGCTGCGGCACAAGGTGAAGGCGGGTCTTACGGGCTGGGCGCAGGTTCACGGCTGGCGCGGCAACACCTCCCTCCACGAACGCGTCGAGCACGACATTTACTACATCCAGAACTGGTCTATTGGCTTGGATCTGCGGATCATCCTGATGACAGTGTGGCGTGGCCTCCTGCACCGAAACGCCTACTGAGGCGCCGGCGCCCCTCCCGAGCGACGACGATGCGATCCTCGGGGAGCTCGTCGCCTTGGCGGGTATGGGGGGCCGCGACCTTCCCCAGTTTGAGAGCCTTGTCTCCGCGCACCAGTACCGAGGGCTCTACCAGCTCTTCCGTGCGCACGTTCCAACGGGTGCCGAAGTGCTCGACTGGGGCGCGGGTAACGGTCATTTCTCCTACTTCTTGCTGCGCGCTGGCTATCGGGTGTGCGGGTTCGCCCTGGTCGACGAGGGATTCGGGGCGTGGCGCCCGAAAGGCCCCTACCGCTTCGTCCGGGGGAGCGGGAAGGATCCTGTGAAGCTGCCCCTTGCAGACGCGAGCTTTGACGCGGTCGCCTCGGTGGGTGTGCTCGAGCACGTGCGCGAAACGGGCGGCGAGGAGCTCGCGAGCTTGCATGAGATCGCCCGCGTACTCCGGCCAGGGGGCGTTTTCGTCTGTTGGCACCTCCCGAACCGCTGGAGCTGGATTGAGGCCCTGGCGAATCGCCTCTCGGGACAACACCATCACGCGTATCGCTTTACGAGGGGCGAGATCGAGGCGCTGCTCTTTGCCGCCGGGCTCGAGCGGCTCTTGGTCGGGACCTACGGCTTCTTGCCGCGGAATGTCTGGGGCCGCCTGCCGCTCCTCCGCGGGCTCGCAGGACGGCGCGCGATGGCGCGCGCATGGGACGCCCTCGACCTCGTGCTCGGCCGCGCCTTCCCGCTCTTCTGTCAGAACTTCGCCTTCGTCGCCCGAAAGCCCGCGATCGCGCGCTCATGAAGCACGTCCTCGTCGTCTCCTATCACTTCCCCCCGGCGGGCGGGGTGCCCGTGCGCCGGGTGCTGCGGATCCTGCGTCATCTCCCGACGCACGGTTGGCGCTGCACGGTGCTGACCGCCGATCGCCCGTTCGACCCATTCCACGGAGAGGATGCGGCGGGTCTTGCGACACTCCCCCCCGTCGAGCGCGTGCTCCGCGCACCTGCGCGATCGGGGCTCGAGCGCATTCTCGCGCGCGGTTTCGACCTCTGGTCGGGCGCAGCCCGCTCGGTCGATCGCGAGGCGAAGGGCCCCCCAGCGGATGGTCCGGCGGGAGGAACCCTCCGGCGGCTTCTCCATGAGACGCTCATCTTCCCCGACGCCAAGCGCCCCTGGGTGCGGGGTGCTGTAGCGCTCGCCCGCGCCGCTGCCCGGGAGGATCCTTTTGACCTTGTGCTTGCCACCGCCTTCCCATGGTCCGCATTTGTCGTCGCGGACCGCTTGCGGCGCTCCCTCGGACGGCCCATGGTGCTCGACTTCCGAGACGCGTGGACCCTAAACCCGCGCGGGCTATGGACCGGCCCCCGCAACCGCCGGCTCGAGGCCGAGCTCGTGTCCAGGGCAGCCGCCGTCGTCGTTGCGACCGACTGGATCCGCGACCATCTGCGCGCCCTTTACCCGGAGCTCCCGCCAGAGCGCTTCGTTACGGTGACCAATGGCTACGACCCGGCGGAGCAGCCACCGCCCGACCCTTCGCTGCGCGATCCCCACCATCTTGTGCTCACCTACACCGGCACCTTCAACGATGCGCTTCCCCCTTCGCGCTTCGACCACACGCCCTACTACCTGATCGAGGCGATCCGCCGAGTTTCGGTCGAGACGCGCGCCGCACTGCGCGTGCGCCTTGTCGGACGCGTGGGATCCGCCTATCGCGCGCATGTTCGCGCACTGGGCCTTGAAGACGTGATCGAAGTCGTGCCTCCGGTGGCGCACGCCCGCGCCTTGCAATACCAGATGGGGGCGGATGTGCTGGTCCTCGTCGTGTGCGATGCGCCCGGGGCTGCGGCCGTGCTGACCGCGAAGCTCGTCGAGTACGTGGCGGCGAGAAAGCCCATTCTCGCGCTCGCCCCCGACTGCGAGGCGAGCCGCGTCGTGAACGCGCACGAGCTCGGCTGGGTCGAGCCGCCGGCGGACGTGGAGCGCATCGCGCAGCGACTAGAAGCGCTGGTGGGAGACTGGCGCAGGGGCGCCCTTTCCAAAGGCGTGCCGGATGTTCCCGCGCTCGCAGCCTCCGTCCAGGTCGAGCGCTTCGCCGAGGTTCTGACGCGTGCGCTCGTTCCCGAGCGTGCGAGCGGCCACGCAAGGGCGAGAGCGCTCGGTCCCCGCGCGAGCAAGGAGTAGCGGACCGGATGTGCGGAATCGCAGGAATCTTGCGCCGAGACGGGGCGCCGATGGACGTGCGCACACTCGCGCAGCTCACGGCCTCGCTTGCGCACCGCGGTCCGGACGACGTCGGGTTTCTCGGCGGCTTCGACGACGGGACGCTTCGCACCGCGCACAGCGCCGAAGTGGCGCAAGGCAGTCGCGTGGCACTCGGCCACCAGCGGCTCTCGATCATCGAGCTCGGTCCCGGTGGCTGGCAGCCGATGGTTTCACAAGACGGGAGCCTCGCCCTTGTTTTCAACGGGGAGATCTACAACTACCGAGAGCTACGTCGCGAGCTCGAGGCGGAGGGGCACCGCTTTCGCGCACAAAGCGATACCGAGGTCCTGCTGGCGAGCCTCGAGCGCTGGGGCCTCGGCGCGCTCTCGCGCCTTGTCGGAATGTTTGCGTTCGCGGCGGTGGACGCGCGCGCCCGGCGCCTTGTGCTCGCGCGGGACCCCTTCGGAATAAAGCCTCTCTACTACGCGGAGGGGCCCCACGGGCTCCTTTTCGCCTCGGAGCTTCGGGGACTGCTCGCCGCGCGCGGGGGGTCGCGGCGCATCCATCCCCGCCGACTCTACGACTATTTGCGCTTTGGCTTAACCGACGACGGCGAGGAGACGCTCTTTGCCGGCGTTCGCCAAGTCGCGGGGGGACACGCGCTCTCCTTCTCCCTCGACCGAGCGGACCCGCCGACTCTTCACCGCTACTTTGGCCTCGGCGGGAGTTCGGAGAGCTCGCGCGACCCATTCAGCGTGCGCTCGTTCGAGGAGGCGGCAGAGCAGCTGCGTTCGCTCTTCCTCGAGAGCATCCGGCTTCACCTGCGCAGCGATGTCCCTGTGGGAGCTGCCCTCTCCGGCGGTATCGATTCGTCATCGATCGTGTGCGCGATGCGCGCCGCAGCCGAGCAGCCCCTTGAGCTGCACGCCTTTAGCTATGTCGCGGACGACCCGGCCCTTAGCGAAGAGCGCTGGATCGACCTTGCGGGAGGAGCGGCACGGGCGCAGATCCACAAAGTGCGGCTTACGCCGCAGGAGCTCGTCTCCGATCTCGACGAGCTTCTGCGGGTGCAGGAGCAGCCCTTCGGCAGCACCAGCATCTACGCCCAGTACCGAGTGTTTCGCTTGGCCAAGGAACAGGGCATCCGTGTGCTGCTTGACGGACAAGGGGCGGACGAGATGCTGGGTGGCTACCGCACCTACCTCGCCTCCCGCCTCGTCGCACTTCTCCGCAAACGCGAGTTTGGCCGGGCCGCGCGCTTTTTCGCGCGAATCGCACGCTCGATGCCTGCCGAACGCGCGGATCTCATCGCACGTACGGCCGGGCTCTGTCTCCCGGCACCGCTCCAACGCGTTCTGCGGCCGCTCGTGGGCCAGGAGCTTGAGCCCGCCTGGCTTTCTCGGGAGTGGTTCCGAGCCCGCGACGTTCATCCCGCGCCGCTCTGGCAGAGTCGCTCGCGCGATGCGCTGCGTGAGCACCTTCAGGTGACGCTTTTGCGTACGAGCCTTCCGATGCTGCTGCGCTACGAGGATCGAAACTCCATGGCGTTCTCGATTGAGAGCCGCGTCCCTTTCCTGCATCCCGAGCTCGTGCGGTTCGTGCTCGCGCTGCCCGAGGAATGGATCCTCGGCGAGGACGGCACGAGCAAGCAGGTCTTTCGGCGGGCCATGCGCGGCCTTGTACCGGATGCGGTGCTCGATCGTCGAGACAAGATCGGCTTCGCGACCCCGGAACGGCGCTGGCTGGAAGCCGTTGCGCCCTGGGTGGAAAAGGTGCTGTCCGGCGAAGCCATGGCCCGCGTTCCGGTGCTTCGTCCGGCGGCGCTGCGCGAGAGCTGGCAAGAGGTGCTGCGCACGGGGCGGGGCTTCGACTTCCGCGTCTGGCGCTGGATCAATCTCGTGCGCTGGACGGAGCTCTTCGACGTCTCCTTCGTGGGCTAGCCGGAGCGAGCAGTCGACCCCGAAAGTGGCGGGATGAGCAAGGGGTCTCGGTTCTCTAGCGCTAACGCGCTCCCGAGACAGAGGCCTCGGCCCGGTCGACCACCGGGAGAGCGCGCCGGGAATGGTGGACTGGAGTGGGGAGGCCCGTGTACTCGAAGAACTCGGCTTGGTGCGGATACTCGGCGTCCGGGTCGAACCGATCGATGGTGCGGCACTTGGCACAAATCGGGTTCACCGTGTTCCCATTCACCGTGCGCCGATAGGCTTGCAGCGTCGGTGCATTCCAGATCGCACGCAAACCGCTTTCGCTTGCAATCTCGTCCCGATCGAAGAAGACGCCGAGATCCGAGGCCAGGCCGCAGCAAATCGTGACCTCTTCGCGGCGGCTCTTGAAGCCCCAGAGCAGGTAGAGGTTCGTCCAGGGATAGGCGCAGTCCGGAGGTGGCTCACCGGCCGTACGAACGCCGAAATAGATGTGAGACGACGCAGGCTCGCGGAAGCGGGGAGGGACGATCACCTCTACACCGAGCTCGCGCGCACGTTCTTCGATGCGATCGAACATCGCATCGGCTCGCTCGCGGTCGTAGTAGAGGGACTCTTCGCGGGGGAACTTCTCCGTGAGCACCGCCGTGCTGCCCTGATGCAGATCGCGGATGTACGGGGTGTAGTAGTGGTGGAACAGAACGAGATGCGCTCCGTGGTCATGGGCGAACTCGAGGTACTGCAGCGCGCGATCCAGGTTCCAGCGCATGAGCACAAACGACGCCGTGACCTTGGGCCGGGCCGAGCCCGCGAAGATCTGCTTCATCGCAGCCAGGTTGCGCGAGAAGCGCTCCCAGCTTCCATCTTTGATGACTCGTTCGTAGTCCTCGGGATTGCCCGCGTTCATCGAGACATGCAGCGCATCCAGGTTGTCCCGCAGCGCCCGCAGGATCCGTTCATCGAGAGTCTTGCCGTTGCTCAGCAGCGTCAGATGAAGGTGTGGATGCGCCGCGCGCATCCATTCGAAAATCTCGACGAAGCGCGGGTTTGCGATCGACTCCGCGGTCCCTGCGCTCAAGTTCAAAAGACTCACGTACTTGAGCCACTCGATCGACTGGATGTGATCGAGGGTCAGGTGCTCGGGCACGTGGTGCTTGTGTACGTACTTGCAGAACCTGCATTGCACGGTGCAAACGTTCGAGAGATCCATCCACACATTCACGGGGAAGGAGACGAGCTCGCTCGATCCCCGCGCCATCTCGTCTTCTGCGAGCAGGCGGTTGGCATGGTGAGGTTTGGGATGCGTCCGGAGCAGTCCAGTCAATAGGTCCCGCCGGTTGCTGATGGCTTGGCTCTCCAGCCCGCGCAGGGCAGGAACGACCAAGCCCGGATCGTCACCGCCCCCGCAGAGCGCGACGGCGAGATCGCGGCCCGCCCCCGTTTGCAGGCCGTCCCACGGGGAGCCCGAGAGTCGTCTCCGCGCCCGCCGGACGACGGATCGCAGGGCGGTCAAGCTCGGCATGTGTGAGAATCCCCCCGCTCAATTGGATGGATCTTTTGCGCGCGCGGTAGGGGGGCTACCCGAGCTCGCGCACGTGGATCCGAGGCTCGTAAACGTAGCGTAGGCTGCCCGGCAGTTCACGGCGAACGGAGAACACCACCGGCCGCTCGAGGTAGTGGAGGATCAGCTCGCGGCTGAGGGGCAAGGCGTACGCGCAAAGCGAGCAGCTCACGTGATAGTCCCCGGCGCCGAGATCAAGGCTCGGGATCTCAAAGGCGAACCGTCCCTCTCCGTCGAGCGCCGCTCCCTGCCGCAGAAATTCTCCCCGCTCCCACGACTCGTAGCCCGTCACTGTGCGTAGGGCCGCGTCGTCGATGCGCAGCCCCGCCCAGACCCTTTCGGCAGCGCGCCCCTTCCAAGTGACGACAATCCGCATCGTTTCGCCGGTCGTGAACAAGTAGCGTTCTTGCCCTTGCGCATCCGTGCACTGCACCGAGGCGATTCGCAGTTCGGCGTTCTTGAGCTCGTAGGTACCGCTCTCCATCGCATCCCGGATCTGCGCTGCATCCGCCGCGCGACGTTCTTCATTGCGGTCTCGGTTGCGCGCCTCGATCCCACTCCACACCGCAAACTCGTACGCCTTGGCGACGTTGTGCGCGGGACCAAAGCCCCGCACCTCCCCGTTCTCCAACCAGAGGGCGCGATGACAAAGGTCGTAGACCAGCGGGAGGGAGTGGGTCACGAAGAGCACGGTCGTGCCTGACTCGCAGATCTCCCGGATGCGTGCCACACACTTCTGCACGAAATGTGCGTCCCCTACCGCGAGCGCTTCGTCGACGATGAAGACGTCCGGCTCGAGGCTGGCCGCCGTCGCGAAGGTAAGGCGCGCCTGCATCCCGCTTGAGTAGGTCCGAAAGGGCTGGTCGATCACGTCCCGAAGCTCGCTGAAGTCGATAATCCAGTCGAGCTTGCGTTGGACCTCCTCTCGGGACATGCCGAGACACAGGCCGCCCATGTAGATGTTCTCCCGCCCGGTGTACTGCGGATGAAAGCCGGTGCCGAGCTCGAGGATCGCCGAGATGCGCCCGATCATCGCGACGGTTCCCGCGCTCGCATCCAGAGTCCCAGCGAGGATGCGGAGCAGGGTGCTCTTGCCGGCGCCATTGCTCCCAATGATGCCGACGACCTCCCCGCGATTGACCTCGAAGGAGACGTCGCGCAGGGCCCAGCGCTCTGTGTGGCGGGGTCGGCGCAGGACAAACTCTCGCGCGAGGTCGAGCGGGCTCGGGTAGATGCGAAAGATCTTCGAGAGGCCCTGGACGCGGAGCGCCACGCCCGACGGGAGGTCGCTCACAACACGTTGCCCAGCATCGACTTCAGCTTCCGAAAGACCCGGTAGCCGGCGTAGAACGTGAAAAGGCTCACGGTGGGCAGCACGATCCAGGCGAGGGGATGCTGGAAGTGACCCCAGTACAGAGCATCCTGCCAGCACCAGATGAGATAGCTGAAGGGATTGGCGTAGAGAAAGGGCTTGAACAGCCGCGGAACCCAGTCCGGTGGGTACACGATGGGCACCACGTACATGCCGGCGTATCCAAAGATCCGGACCAGCTCGGAGAGGTCGCGGAAATAGGCGCCCACCGGCGCGAGCATGAAGCAGACACCGATCATCGCCAGAAGTTGGAGCGCGATCAGCAGGGGAAGCAGCAAGAACGTCAGGGGCAGCGCGTGCTGCTGCACGAGCATGTAGATCGCCAGCACTGCGATCGGGACGAGCAGCGTCGGAAGCAGGGAGAGCACGATCTTCACCGGCAAGACTTCGATCGGAAAGACGATCTGCTTCACGAGGGCGGCGTTGGTGACGATCGCCTGCGTTCCCCGCGTGAGGGCCTCCTGGAACGTCAGCCAGGGGATGAGCCCCGCGAGGATGTAGGTGGTGTAGTCGGCCGGAAGCTTCTGGGCGTCGGGGAGCCGTGCCTTCAGCACGAAAGCGAAGACGAAGACGTACACGCCCATCAAGAAGAGCGGATGGAGCAGGGCCCAGGCGCCGCCGAGCATCTGGCCCGCGTGCCGATCGACGATCTCCCTCTTTGTCATCTCCCAGGTCAGTTGACGATGGCGCGTGAGCAGCGTGAGCATCTCTCGCGTCGCCTGCCAGTGGTGGCGGGGATTGAGCAGCGGAGCCAGTCCGCTGGAACGCGGAGGCGGGCTGGGGGCGGTGAGCATCCACACCTCCTCTAGCGAAGGCCCTGAGAATGTTGATCCGTTCTGCAAGGGCGCGCCTTCATCTCGGGCAGTCGATCGTGGGGTCGGCTCTGGACACGGAAGGGCTGTGGGCGCGCTCGCTGAGCCATCTGCGCGAGGTGTATCACTTGGGCTCGGAGGGAGCAACGCGTTGGGCCCACCGACGGTGCTCTTCACTCCGGTCTCGGGAGGTCGACCCGATCCTGGCCGCGGAGCTCTTGCGGCCCGCGCGGCTCCTCGGTGCCGCTGGGAGCCGTCTTCACCCCGTGCGTTGGGCCGCCCGTCCCGCGTGGATCAAGAATTGCGCGGTACACGCCAAGGTGCGTGCGCACCACACGGTCGACGCCGTGCTCGCGGTGGGTCCAATCGTGGGCGCGCTTGCGGAACTCACTGCGAAAGCCGGGATCGAGGGCCTGCTGCACCGAACGCGCCACGTCTTCGGGCGTGAATGCCGCCAAAATCGGTGCGGGTTCGTTCAGGATCCAAGCCGTGCTCTCGGGGCGGTAGCTCATGATGACCGGCGTGCCCGCAGCGAGTGCTTGAGGCGCTGTCGAGCCAAAGCACGGCAGGGCCATCTGGTCGAGCACGACGTCGGCGGCTTTCGTGTAGCGCAGAAGAGCGGGTCGCGGCACCGGTGGGATCCAGTGCACGGCATCTTCGCAGCGCAGCTCGCGCAGAAGCGCCTTGCTCTCTCTCACCTGCGCGCCCCATTCGGTCAGAAGCAGCACGACCCGTCCTGAAACGTTGCGACGCACCAGCGGCAGCGCCCGCAGATGGATATCGGTTCCCTTCACCACCCAGTCGTGACGCAGCGGACACAGCAGGAGGACGTCCGCTCCAAGTTCGCGCCGAATGCGGGTCGGTGCATCGCCGAGGTCCTGTTCGTGCTGGGGCACGTTCACCGGGTGGATCATCGGGCTGTAGCGCGTGATCCCGAGCTTTTGCGCGTACTCGAGACAGTCCCCGTTGGTGATAAAGCAGTGCGCGGCCTCGCGGTACGCGAGGGAGGTCAAGCGATGGAGCGGGTCGTTGCCCAGGGTGAAGACGCGAAGCGTGCCATGCTCAAACGCGACATAGGGCGCGGTATTCGCGAGAAGCGCGAGAATAGGGTCCGTGCTGTAACACTGAACAATGTCGTACTGCGCGAAGAGCTGACGGAAGACGTCAAGATCGATCAGGTAGTCGGAGAAGTCGGCGGGGGTGAGAACATCGGGCCGTTCAGGGAAGCGCTCACGGAAGAGTCTGGTGAGGCGTAGCAATTGATCGCCGTGCGAGAGCCCTGCGGCGTCTGCGGCTCGACGCAGACGACGGCTTCCGGGGAGAGCGGCGATCCGCAGATACCTGCTCTTGTGGAGCCGCTCGATCAGGCGATTGACCAGAAACTCGTCGGACTCGCGCACGCCAAAGAGCGGAGCGCGGAGCAGGAGGGCGATCGCCTTCGCGCTCCGGTAGAGCGCTCGCTGCCTCGGTACGCGGTCCAAGAGGCGCCAGTAGGTCTCCGAGCGGACGCGCTGGCCCGCGTTAAGTGCCGTGAGGTAACGCGCACACAGGTAGAGGGGGCCTTGCACGAACCAGCGCGGACGCACGAATCCGTGCAGGTTCACGCGATGCCAGTTGGGACTAAAATCGTCTCCGGGGTCGCCCTCGAAGTCGGCGTCCTCGAACTCCGGGCACCCCATGATGTGGTAGTACTCGTGGCAGAGAACGTGAGCGTCGACGCCAGCGGCGCGAAGGAACTTGGCGTTCAGGTAAGCGTTGTTGGCGATGTTTCCAACGTGGAGGACGCGCAGCGGGCGCCCTTTGCGGCGCGCGAACTCCTCGAGCCACAGTTGGGTGTCCTCGTCCACGGAAGGCGCCATTGTGGCGGCTCCCGATGTCGTGGGAAGTCTCGCCCCATCCATGCTTTTCCTCATCGCGGGTGAGGATTCCGTCTAGCGCAAGGGCCGGGGAGTCTCAACCGGGGAAGTCGGCAGTCTCTCGGCAAGGGTGCGCTCGAGCGCTTCTGGAAGGCGGCTGGCGACACCTCTTTGCAAAGCCTTTGGCAGCTCCCCCAGCAGCGGCAGCTTTGCGCCGAGGGCGGCGAGCGCCGAGCGGATGCGCTCCAGGGACTCGCGCGGGGTTTGACACAATTCGGAGTATTCTATCGCGATGGCATGCACCTTCGGAGTCGCAAGCTCGAGCTCGAGCTCACGGCGGCAGTCGATGACCTGGTGGGCGACCTGCGCCGCAGGGTCCGACTCCCCGCCGAAGGGCCAGGTCGACGGCTTAAGCGACCACCAGGCGTCGTACGAGCCGTAGCGCTCCTTCCGGCAGCGAAGGATGGAGCGAGCGCACTCAAGGGGGTCTCGGCGGATGTGGACAAAAAGGGTCGCGGGGTGAAGCCGCGAGAGCACTCCCGCGTGGAATCCGCAGATCGAGTTCCGAAACGCAACGGGGGCCCGGAACGAAGCCAAAAGCTCGTCCTCGAGCGCGCGGCGAAGTCCCGGAACGTCGATCCGGGCCTGGTGCTCCGGCGAGAGGTGATGCGTCGACGACTCGTCAAGACGCAGCCAGTGCCGCCAGAAGTAGCCAAACTCGTGGGGCCCGGTCGCGCCCGCGGAAACGCCGTGCCGTGAGGCGAGAGCAACCTGGCGCGCGCCGATCGGGCCCAGCACCGCAAGCGAGAGCGCCACGCCTACCGACGGGCGCCGCCAGAAGCGTGCTGCGATGCCATCGATGTAGCCGATGGGAAGGTGGCGTGCGACGAGCTGGGCCAATACGGTCGTCCCCGAGCGCGGTACGCCCACGGTGTAGAGGATCGGGCGCGAAGCCGCGCCTGGATCGGGTAGGGGCGCGGGCAGGGGTGCTCCCGCCAGCAGCTCGTTCACGCGAAACAGGAGATCCTCCGCCCGCTCGTCTTTGGCGAGCTCCGCAAGGCGCGGCGCGGTCTCATGGGGATCGTGCCTCACCGTGCCGCTTCCTCGTCGAGCTGTGCGAAGGGGTACACGTAGTAGTAGGGGAAGGCGTCCCCGATCCTTTCGCGCGCGGCAAGCAGGCGCGCGCGCGCTTCCGGGCTCGCGAGGACGAGGTAGCTGTAAGGCCGGTCCACGGCGCCGAAACCCTGCTTGAAGTGGTGGAGAGAGTGTTGTGTGATCCAAGTCCCCCCCCAGTTCCACGCGCGCCGGCCTCGATTGGCCGCCTCGAGCATGCCGTGGAAGATCAGAAACGAGAGCGGCTGCCGCGCCCGGTGCTCGCTCCGGACCACGGGCGTTAGATATTCGACGGTGTGTCCAAAGAAAAGGAGCAGCAATCCAGCGATCGGCTCGCCGCCCCACATCGCGAGCGATAGGCGGCGGGAGGACTCCGGGATGTGCCGCCGCAGGGCCTCGAAGTGCTCCCATGGCTTTGGCTTACCACCGATCGCTCGCATGTTCTCGCGATGCACCTCGTGGAGGAAGCGCCACGCCCACTCTTCGTCCGTGCACACCTCGCGAAATCCCTGTCTTAGCGCCTTGCGCACCAGGTTTCGCGTCTTCTGACGGAACACCGCTTCAAGCCGCACGGGCAGCTCCGCGCCGGGCTCAGGCAGCGCTGTCCACTGACCAATGCGCGAATCGGTCGCCGCGGGTGCGAGGCGACGCGTGTACGCGGCGCGGCTGGCCTCGTCGCTCGGCGAGAGGATCAGCGTCGTGGAGAGAACCTCCCGGCCCGAGGTCGCCGCGAGCAGGGCTTCGAGCAGTGCGTCCCGTGTCGCCGCCGCGCCAGGCTCAGAGACGAGACAGCCGCCGTGACTTCCGTACCAGGGCAGACTGTTCCAGACCTCGCCAAGCCCGGGGCTGCGCCGCACGAAAAACGGCAGGACGCCGCACACCTGTCCGTCGCGCCATGCCACGAAGTAGTGGGCATCGCCCCCCGCCGCAGCGCGCAGAAAGTCGCGGAACGGCAAGGTCGTGTAGAGGAGGCTCTCTTCGCGGCTCGCCACAAAGCGTGTATATGCAGCCTCGTCCTCGGGTGCGAGTTCACGCACCTCCACCCGCAAACCTGTTTCGGACGGTGCCCCTCGTTCCACATCGCCCTGGGACTGCGTCCTCATGATCCAACTCGGTAGGTAGGAAAGGAGGGTGCGTTCGCCAGTTCCGCGGCATGATAGGCGACCTCCTCGGCGCTAAGGGGTTCGCCGAGCGGCGAGTCTTTGAAGTCGAAGCGGTGGCCGAGGGCCGTGGCGATTAGAAGCGCCGCATAGTCGGCCGCCCAGCGGCGACCGGAGTGATTGGCGAGAAACCACGCCCGCGCCGCGTCACCTCGGACGCGGCGCGCAGCCGCGTCTGCGTGGAGCGTGGCAAGGTGCGCTGCCACGCCCTCCGCTCCGTCGGCCTCAAGCACGGGCGGAGCCCCCGTATCGCACAGCGCTTCATACTGGGCCAGCTCAAGCCGCATGACTACGGGACGAGCGCAGGCCATCGCTTCAAGTGCCGTTGCACCGTACTGACCCAGCACAAACTGGTCGAGGACACAGTCGGCGGAGCGGTAGCAATCGACGAGGCGCCGTTTGCCGGAGAGCGGGAGCACAAGGACACGCTCGGCGAGGCCGGCGTCGCGCATGTGTTCGAGGAGCCGTGCACGATCGCGGCCCCAGTTCACGACCACGAGACGGGCGCCGGGGTATCGCGGCGCGAAGCGGCGGAAGCCGTCGATGACGATCTGCGAACCCTTTGTCTCCTGGTCCAATCGACTCGTCGCCAGCACGAAAAAATCCCCGCCGCTGCGTTCCATCCACTCCGCGCGGAAGCGAGGCGCCCCGGGCGCGTACGCGTCCTCATCCAACATGAGTGGGAGGTAGATTCCGTGGGAAAAGCCGAAGCGCCGAGCGTGGGCGCAGGTCCAAGGGTTGTTGATGAGCAGTGCGCGTGCGCCCGCGAAGCCTCGACGTTGGAGGATACCGAGCGCGTCGCCGCGGGATGCCTCGAACCACAGGTCGCCGCCGTTTTGCGTTGCGAGGTAGGGGCGCTTTGCCAGGTAGGCGATTTGGACCGACTGCGTGACGAGCAGTGCGTCCATCTGCTGGAGGCGATCGAGCGTGGGCAACACCGAGAGGTAGGATTCGAAGGCCAAAAGATCCACAAGGTCGAGGAACGGGTAGCGTTGCAAAGCCATCCGGACCTGACCTTCCTCCCCGGCGCGCACGGCGCTGTGAATCTCCTGCCACGATTCATCCTGCTCCGTCCGTACGACGTCGGACACGAAGGGCAGCGCGACGCCCGCGCTGCGCAGCGCGCGCACGTCGAACTCATCACCCTCGATCGCCCCGTCGAACTCCTCCCAGGCAGGGTCGCTCAGTGCGAAGTGGTCCTGGGGGTGGAGGAACTGCGTGACATGGAGACCGAGTCTGCGAAGCGGGACCGCGCGCACGTAGAGCGCGTTGGCGATGTTTCCGACGAACCCGAAGCGCAGCTGGGATGCGTCTGCGTCCGCTGCAAAGGCGCGCGCGTCGGCGAGGACACGGTCGCTGGTCGCTCGCAGGCGTTTTAGGTGCACCGCCGTAAGCCACGGATGGCGCCAGGGACGGCCATCGTAGCTCTGCCATTGAGTGGGACTCTGCCGCAGCCTTTCAGAAAAGAGCAATCGCTTCCAGCGTGGCATCGAGAGCACGAGACTGTTGCGTTCCTCGCGCGAACACGCCGCAAGGAGTGCGACCATGTGATTTGAGTCATCCACCGGGTGCAGCGCCCCAAGCACGCGACGCCGCTCCTTTGCCGGGAGCTCGCCCGAGCGTTCGGCCGCGGCACGGGCAGCCTTTCGCCCGCGCGCCCCAAGGATCCGAGTGAGCGGTGAGGCCAGCGCCGCCAGCCACCGCGTCCAGGATTTTTGGGTGCGCACGGATCGGAGTATGCCCGAGCTCTTGAAGGGTGCCTCGCCTTCGAGTCTGGCATTCATGCGAACGCGAATGCCGAGCGTTGACGGGCCTTCCCAGCACCCGGTAACGTGCCGGACTGGCGCGCGCTGCACCGCGTGAGGTCTGTGGGATGGAGTCGATGCCGCTCACATTTCCCGACTTCGACGAATCGGAGATCCGACTCCTGCGCCGTTGCCTCGATTCGCATTGGGTGACCCAGGGCCCGCTCACTCGGGAGTTTGAGGAGCTCGTCGCCAAGCGACACGGTCTTGGCCATGCCCTCGCCACGACTTCGTGCACGGCGGCGCTCCATTTGGCGGCGCTTGCGCTCGAGCTCGGCCCGGGCGACGAAATCGTGGTGCCCGCATTCACGTGGGTGACCTCTGCGCACTGCGCGGAATACGTGGGTGCCCGCGCAGTGTTCGCGGACGTGGACCTGGGCACGCACAATCTCGACCCGCAGGCCTTCGAGGCCGCGATCACACCGCGAACCCGCGCGGTGGTTGCCGTACACCTGTTCGGATTGGCAGCGGAGATGGATGCGATCCTCGCGAGCGCGCGTCGCCGAGGTCTGGCGGTGATTGAAGACGCAGCATGCGCCATTGGCGCGAGCTATCACGGCCGCCCAGTCGGTGGGCTCGGCGATGTGGGCTGCTTTTCCTTCCATCCGCGGAAAATCGTAACGACCGGTGAGGGAGGGATGGTCACGACCGACCGGGACGACCTCGCGGAACGCGTGCGGGGTCTGCGCAACCACGGAGCATCTCCGCCGGGTCCCGCCCAAGGTCCGCCGGGAAGGCCGTACACCATGGCCGCCTTCGACCATCTCGGCTTCAACCTCCGAATGTCGGACATCCAGGCTGCGGTCGGGGTGGCCCAGATGGCCAAGCTCGACCGCCTGCTCGCTCACCGCCGGGCCCGAGCGGCGTACTATGGGCACCTGCTGTCCGCGCTCGAGGAGTTCGGTCTCCCGCCGCATCCAGAGCAAGCCCCTGGCCACACCTATCAGTCCTATGTGATTCGGCTCCGCTCAGGAGACCGCGCGCACCGCAACCGCATCATGGAGCATCTGGCCGATCAGGGAATCGAGACGCGGCCGGGCACCCATGCCGTTCATCGGCTCGGCTACTACGTTCAAAAATACCAGCTCAAACCCGAGCAGTTTCCGAATGCGGTCCGGTCGGAGGACGCGACCATTACGCTGCCTCTGTTTCCCGGCATGAGGGAAGCCGACCAAGAGCGCGTCGTGACCGCGCTACGCGACAGCCTGACTGCCCGCCGCGCGTAGGGGGCGCCGTCCAAAACGCGCCTCGGCGATCTCCGCATAGGCTTGCGCCAGGTCGGCCGCGATGCGTGCCGGGTCGTGCCAGCGCTCGACGTAGCGGCGCCCGCGGCGCCCCTGTTCCGCGCGGTGCTCGGGAGACGCGGTGATCCATTCCTTGAGCACCTCATAGATCGTCGCGGGTGCAACGCGCACGATGGGAATCTCCTCTCGCATCTGCGTCGGTACGAAGCGCAGGTCTTCTTCCCGCAAGAAACACAGCACCGGTCGCTCGAGTGCCATGAGCTCGACCGCGACACCTCCGTACCAACCCACGAGGAGTTGGTCCACGAACAGGTCCGCTCCCTCGTATGCCCTTCTTGCCTCACGATGAGACAGGCCCTCGACGAGCCGCAGCTCGAAGGCGACGCCCTCGCTCCTCAGCCGCTCGGCCGCGGCGAACAGAAAGCGTGAGCCCTTCACTCCGCGGTGGGTCGGCGCGTGCACGACGACTGGAACACCGCCCACCGGCCGGGGCGCGGGGGGGATCCACTCCCGTGGATCCACATGCGCATAGGGCAAGAAGCGCGCGCGGGGGGGGAGAACGTGCAGGAGGTCGGGATTGAGCGCGTAGATGCGGTCGGCGTAACGGTCGAAGCAGGCGATTGCCGCACGCTTTCTGGCGTCGCCCTTCGGGTCGTAGTAGCCGGGTTCCACCTCGCCCACCGGCGACACTTCGCCGAACTGAGCGGCGACGTCTCCCTGGCGAGCGTCGTCCCCCTGGTAGGTGACGACGATGCCCTTGCCGAAACGACGAAGCAGCCAAAGGTCGCGCAACTCAAGACTGCGTGCATAGAGTTCGTAGCCGCTTCGCACGATCGCGGGAACCTGCGACCGTGCGAGCGTGTCCAGCGAAGCGAGGCTCGGCAGGATGGTGCGCCCGAAATTGAAGTGCACGATGTCGTAGTCCCGAAGCGCGCGCCACAGAAGCCTCCACCGACGCAGCTCGAAGCGCAGGTAGGATGTGCCCGGCGTCTCCAGGATTTCGTCCGCCGGGAATGCGAAGGGGCTCGGACGAAATGCAACGCAGTGGCTCTCAAGCCCGAGGGCGCGTTCGTGCCGCGCTAGGCTCGATGGATTTCCGCCGATCAGAGCGGGACAGTGGAGAATGCGCAGCGCAGACATCGACCCTACGCCCCGTCGCCGGAGGGCGCGAGGCCGAGCGATCGGTTGATCCGGTCGAACGCGGCCCCGATGGCCTCGAGGGAATGGTGGCGCAGCACAAATTCGCGACCGCGCCGCCCCAGCGTCGGCAGGGTGTCCCGGGCCAGGGCGAGGCGACGCAGCACGTCCTTCACGCTCGCGATCGAGCAGTCGACAACGGGAAGGTCATCTTCCCCGAGCAGGCCGGCATCGATGTAGAAGCGTCGCAGGTCTGCGCGGATGTAGCAGAGAACGGGCTTTTCAAGTGCCATGGCTTCCAGCGCGAACAGCGCATACCAGCCGATCACGAGCTGGTCTGCCACCACATCGGATTGGCCAATGAGTTCGTGGATCCGCTCGTTTGGCACGCGCTCGGCGATCACGAGCTCGATCGCGACCCCCTCCTGGCGCAGCTCCTCCACCGCCCGCACGAAATGCTCCGTTCCCTTGATCGCACGATGATTGGGTGCGTGCAGCACTCGCAACGGGCGTACGGCGTTGGTCGTCGTGGGCGCAGCGGCCGGCTTCCACTCATCCGTGTCGATCGAAAAGTGAGCGAGCAGGAGGGTGTCCCAGTGGTAGAGGTAGTCCACCCAGTCGCAACCCGCGATCACATGGTCGGCACGGCGCGTCCACAGATCGAGCCGGGCGGCGGTGCGGCGGCGGGCGTGGCGATGGAGCGGATAGTCGCGCGCGATGGCATCTCGCAGCAGGAGATTTGGGGTGTGCAAGAGGTTCTGGACGTCCGAGCCGTAGGGCATGACGACCGTCTTGACGCCGGCAACGCCGTAGAAGAATGGCTCGAGGCGCCAGAGCAGCACGGTCGCGCCGAGCGGTCCACCCCGGAACGAGAAGTACAGGCACCGGAAGCGCCAGCACGCCGCAATGAAGAGCAGCGGATAGGTGAGGTAGTTGAGCCCTGGGGGGAACCGAAGCTTCCAATCGAAGTTCTCGGTGACGTAGTAGGTGTGATTCACAAACGTGCGCACCCGATAGTGCCGCTGCTCGAGGGCGCGCTTGTGGTGCACGTGGTTGACGAGGGGCTCTGGCCCGAGACCCACGTCGTACGGGCGAACCGCGAGGCGCGAGAGCAATGCGCTCGCAAGCAGGGGGACGAGCAGGGTGAGGTCGACAATCAGGTAGACGGGGAACCGAAGCCGTCGAAGAAAGGCGCTCCCCTGGATCACAGGAACCTCACCATATCAGATCGGCTGTGGGAGGGGACGACGCGCGAGAGCTTCGCCCTGCTCCCTGCCGTGCGGTTGACAGGGGTGAGGGTGAGGGGCAACGTCCCCACCTCGGGGGGGTGGATCCGATGGACCTCGAAGGGAAGCGCATTCTCGTCGTTGGCGGCGCGGGCTTGGTCGGCTCGCATGTGGTGGAGGAGCTCCTCAAGGAGCCGGTCGCCGAGATCCGCGTCTTCGACAACTTTAGCCGAGGAGTCCGGGAGAACCTTGAAGAGGCCATCCGGGATCCGCGCTGCCAGATCTTTGAGCTGGGCGGCGACATCTGCCAAACCGACATTCTCGACAAGGCGATCGAGGGTTGTGACGCCGTCGTGCACTTGGCAGCGCTCTGGCTGCTCCACTGCCAGGACTTCCCCGCTTCCGCCTTCGAAGTGAATGTCCGCGGCACGTTCAACGTGCTCCAAGCCTGTGTCCGCCACAAAGTCAAGCGCCTTGTGTACTCTAGCTCAGCCAGTGTCTATGGGGACGCGGTCTCCGAGCCGATGACCGAAGACCATCCCTACAACAACTGGACCTTCTACGGCGCCACGAAGATCGCCAGTGAACACATGTTCAAGGCATTCCACAAGCGCTATGGGCTGGAAGGCGTTGGCCTTCGGTACATGAATGTCTACGGGCCGCGCCAGGACTACCGCGGCGCCTATGTCGCGGTGATGATGAAGATCCTCGACTGCGTCGATCGCGGCGAGCGGCCGACCGTGTTCGGCGATGGCAGCCAGGCGTACGACTTCGTGCATGTCCACGACGTCGCGCGCGCAAACGTGTGCGGTCTTAAGAGTGAGGTCCCCTTCGGCTTCTACAACGTGGGACGGGGCATCAAGACGTCGATCAAAGAGCTCACCGAGCTCCTCCTGGACCTTACGGACTCGGATCTTGCGATCCAATACGTGCCAAGCGGCACGACCTTCGTCACCAACCGCCTCGGTTGCCCGAAAGCGGCCGAGCGCGATCTCGGATTCCGCTGGTCGATAGACTTGCGCGAGGGCATGGCGAGCCTGATCGAGTGGCGCGCGCAGCACAAGCGGCAGGTGGAGACGCAGCGAGCCCGAGCCTAACGCAGGGGTCGGAGCATGTGCGGCATCGCCGGCGTCTTGAGTCTTACCCAAGCGCCGATTGATCCCATGCGCGCAAGGCGCATGTGCGATGCGCTCGCCCACCGCGGGCCAGACGATGCGGGGTACGCGTTCTTCCGCCAGGGGGGACGCGGGACGCGCGATGGCGGCTATTGGGTGGAGTTCGCGGACGAGCGTTTCCGTCATTTGAATGAGCATCTGCCAAGTCTTCCAGGGGAGTACGCGAAGCGTGAGATCGAGCGCCACCGCTTCGACCTCGCCCTCGGTCACCGGCGGCTCTCGATCCTCGATCTCTCCCACCTCGGGCACCAGCCGATGTCGAGCTCCGACCGCCTTTACTGGACGGTATTCAACGGAGAGATCTACAACTTCCCTGAGCTCAAGCGTGAATTGCAGGCCAAGGGTCGCGTGTTCCGCACCACGAGCGACACCGAGGTCTTACTCCAGCTGTGGGAGGAAGAGGGCACGGACTGCGTCGAACGGCTGAACGGAATGTTCGCCTTCGCGCTCTACGACCGCACGGGGGGCAAGCTCTTCCTGGTGCGAGACCGCTTCGGGGTAAAGCCTCTCTACTATGCGGACACCGGCGCATACCTCGTGTTCGCAAGCGAGCCGAAGGGCGTCCTTGCCAGCGGGCTCCTCGAGCCCCGCCTCGATCCGGCCTCCCTCGCCGAGTACATGACGTTCCAGAATCTCTTCGGCGACCGGGTGATCTTCGGTGGGATGCGCCTTCTCCCGCCGGGATGCCTCGTCGAAGTGGATGTCGGCGCCAAGGAGCGCCGGATGCGCGAGCTTCGCTACGCGCACGCGACCGGGCGAGCGCACGCGCAGAGCGAAACTTTCGAGAAGACGGCGGACGCAGTGCTCGACGCCTTCCAAAGCGCGGTCGAGCGACAGCTCATCAGCGACGTACCCGTCGGCGCGTATCTCTCGGGGGGGATGGACTCGGGCTCCATCGTCGCCGTAGCTGCGCGCTTCATTCCCCGGCTCACGACGTTCACGGGCGGTTTCGACCTCACGAACGTGAGCGGGATCGAGCAAGGCTTCGACGAACGGCCCCAAGCCGAGCGCCTGTCGTACCTCATGCAGACCGAGCACTATGCGGTGGTGCTCCACGCCGGCGACATGCCCGCCGCGATGGAGCGGCTCGCATGGCACGTGGATGACCCTCGTCTCGGGATGTGCCACCAGAACTGGTATGTGGCAAAGCTTGCGAGCCGCTTCGTGAAGGTCTGTCTTGCGGGAGCGGGCGGTGACGAGTTGTTCGGCGGGTACCCTTGGCGGTATCGGCCCGCGCTCGAGGCGCAGTCCACGGACGAGTTCGACGAGAGTTACTTCCACTATTGGCATCGCCTCCTGCCGCGCGAGCGTCTGTCCAATCTCCTCGGCGAGACTCTGCGCGCGCACCTGGGAGAGACTCGCGACGCGTTCCAGGCCATGCTCGACAAGGAAGACACAGCAAGCGGGGAGCTGGACCGTCCCTCAAGGCTCCTCGAGCGCGCATTGCGCTTTGAGTTTCGAACGTTCTTGCATGGCTTCCTTTTGATCGAGGATCGCCTCAGCATGGCCCACGGCCTCGAGTCCCGGGTCCCTTTCCTCGACAACGCGCTCGCAGCTCTCGCCTGGGAGATTCCCCCTCACTTCAAGGTGGACCTCGACGCTCTCTCGGGGCCTGAGGGTCGCAAGCACCTTGAGACGGAGAAAGGGAAGCTGGTCCTGCGCAAGGCCATGGAGCGTCTGCTTCCGCCGGAGTTCACGCGCCAGAAGAAGCAGGGCTTCTCGCCGCCGGACGCCAACTGGTACCGCGGGCCGTCGCTCAGTTACGTGAAAGAGATCCTGCTCGATCCGCTAACGCTCGGCCGGGGGTGGTTCGACGAGAAAGTGGTCCGGTCCACCCTCGACGAGCACTTCCGGGGCGAGCAGAACCACCGCCTCCTCATCTGGTCGCTACTCTCCCTCGAGTGGCTGCAGCGCCACTTCACGGATTCCCCTCCTTGGCGCACCCCATGAAAGTGTTGATCGCGGGTGCGAGTGGTTTTCTCGGTTTGCGGACCGTGGAGCAGCTGCGCAAGCGCGACGCCGAAATCACGGCACTGGCCCGGGGCGTATCCCGCACCGTCCTAGAGGCTCGGGGCTGCAGGGTCGTCGTGAACGACCTGGGCGGCGAAGAGGCCTTGCCCGACCTTCCGCACCACGAGGTTGCGCTCTTTCTGGCGCAGTCCAGCGCTCATCGCGCCGGTTCTGCAGGGAGGCCCGACGTGATTCGGGTGAACCTCCTGGGCCTCGTGCAGTTTCTGGATGCCGCTCGGCGCGCCGGCGTCCGCCGGCTCCTGTACTTCTCGAGTGGGAGCGTCTACGCGCCAAGCTTCGAACCGCTGGGCGAGGCTGCGCCGCTCGGGGGCACGGACTTCTATGCCCTCTCGAAGCGTCTCGGCGAAGAGCTTGCCACTTCGTACCGCGACAGCTTCGAGGTGCTTGTGCTGCGCGTCTTCGCGCTCTACGGGCCCGGTCAGCGCGGGCGCATGATTCCCGACATCATCGCGCGCGTGGCCCGGGGGAAACCGGTCGTCCTGAACCCCCGCGCCGCCAACGAATCTCTACCGGGAGGCCTCGAGGTGACGCCGTGCAACGTCGACGACGCTGCGCGTATCACTGTGGAGCTCGCCGCCGGGCGGGTCCAAGGGGTTCTGAATCTCGCCGGGGCCGATCGGGTTTCGGTGCGGGAGATTGCCGAGCAAGCGGGACGCGTCCTCGGCCGGGCGCCGATCTTCGAAGTCCACAGCACGACACGGTCCGGGAACCTTGTGGCCGACGTATCGCAGCTGACCCTGCAGGTGGGGAAGGAGTTCGTTCCCTTCCGCACCGGGCTCGAGGCTGTGGTGCGTGCCGGGATTCCAGGCTAGGGCTCCGCTGTGAATCGCGGAACTCTTGCGCCTGCCTCCGTAGGCCGACCATGCTTGCGACGATGAGCCCGAGCCCGGCCGCTCGCGGACCCCGCCTGCCGAGCTTCGTGCGGACGCAGTTTCGGCCGATGCTATGCGCGAAGCCGCTCAGCGGCCTGATCGGGTGGAACCAGGACGCGCTCTACGTCAGCCGGTTTGAATACCCATCGGCATGGGTCGCGAGGTCGATCCGCTCGGTCGTGGGTTTAGCGCTAGGCGACCTCTTCTTCCGAGAGATGAAGTCGATGTTCGGGGGCGCGTGGTGAACCGGAGTGACTCCGACTGGGCAATCCGCGTGGGGGGGCTCGCCAAGTCCTACAGGGTCTACGACCGTCCCCTCGACCTGCCGCTCGAGGTGCTGACGCGCCGCCCCCGCCACCGCGAGGTGTGGGCGCTGCGCGACGTCTCTTTCGAGGTCGCCCGAGGCGAGGTGGTCGGCGTGATCGGTCCGAACGGCGCGGGAAAGAGCACCCTTCTCAAGATCCTCGCCGGGACACTCTCGAAAACATCGGGTGGGGTGGAGGTGCGGGGTCGTCTCTCGGCCATCCTGGAACTCGGCACGGGCTTCCACGACGCATACACCGGGCGCGAGAATGTCTACATGGGCGGACTCTGCTTTGGCATGTCCCGGTCGGAAATCGCGCGCAAGTTCGAGACAATCGTCGAGTTCGCTGAGCTTGGCGAGGTGATCGATCAGCCCTTCCGCACGTATTCGAGCGGGATGAAGGCGCGCCTTAGCTTCGCGACCGCGATTAGCGTCGAACCCGAGATCTTTGTCGTGGACGAAGCGCTGGCTGCCGGCGATGCGTACTTTGTGAGCAAGTGTCTCCAGCGTATTAAGACCATCTGCGACAGCGGAGCGACCGTGCTGTTTGTGAGCCACTCGCAAGGGTTCATCGCCGAGATCTGCCAGCGGGCGCTCTGGCTCGATGCAGGGCGGCTGCGTCTTGACGGCGAGGCGGAAAAGGTCACAACCGCCTACAGGCACAGTGTGTGGGAGCGCATCGAAACCGCAAACGAGCTTGAGAACAGTACGCTCGCGGCGCGGATTCAGGAGACTGGGCAGACTGGTGTCTATACGTTGGGCGGCGAGAAGCTTCGCATCCACCATGTGGAGCTTCGCGGAAGCGACGGCCGGCCGCGCACCGTCTTCCGAAACGGGGAGCTCTTCGAGCTTTGCGTGGAATGGGAGGGCGTGACCGACAAGCCGAACGTGTATTGCTCGTTCCGGATCGATGGGGAACGGCTCCGCTCGGTGACTGGCGTCGAGGGATTTGAGGAGCGGCGCTTCTTGTCCGGCGGAAAGCCACTTTGCGGGCGCGGGCGGGTCCGCTACACGGTGCCCCGGCTGGAGCTCGGTGAGGGGCACTACTGGGTCTCGGTCTCACTCTGCCACCATATGCTGCCGAAGGGCAGAGAGGCCGTTTTGCACTACGTGGAACGAGTCGCCCGATTCTCGGTGCGACGCGGCCCCGCGTTTTCCTTCACCTACGTGTACGAGCCGGAGATCCGTTTCGTGGAGGAAGCGCTCGAGGCGGAGCCTGATCTTGAGGACTGACTGGAAGGAGGCCGCGCGCCTTTTCTTCTCTGAACGCGCGAAGGACGTGGTCGAGACCCCGTCGTCGGATGACCTCTGCTGGATCGCTGGCCGCGATCCGCGGCTGTGGCGAGACATCTCGCTCTTCGAGGAGATGATCGAGAGCATCCTTTCACAGCTCGACGTTTCTCCGGCGCACCGCCTGCTCGAGGTCGGCTGCGCGAGCGGCTTCCTGGCACGTGGGCTTGCTCCGCGCTGCCGAGAGTATGTGGGGGTCGATCTTGCTGCGCCTACGCTCGAGGTGGCGCGACGGCTTGGGCTCCCGAATGCCACGTTCCTGTGCGAGGACGCTACGGCGCTGCGTTTACCGGACGCGAGCTTCGACCGCGTGGTGAGCTACGACGTTTTCACGAATTTCGCCGACTTCGAAATCGCTGAGGCGGTCGTTCGCGAGATGTTGCGGGTGTTACGAGGGGGTGGCCGCGCGATGGTAGGGTCGATTCCTGACGTGGAAAGGACGGAGGAGGCCGCTGTGCGAGCGAGCGCCCTCGGCGAAGAGCTTACGAGGCTCCACGGTCCGCTCCCGCCTGCCCCGGAGGGCCTGGCACGAGCGCCTTTCTGGCGGCGACTCGGTCGGCGAGTGATTCCGCGCATCGAGCCTCAGATCTCCTGCTATGCGTTCAGCACTTCCCAGTTCGAGAAGCTCGGAGCACTGCTGGGTGCAGCGACGCACATCTTGCCGATCCATCCCCGCAACCCGTACTACGGCTGCCGCTTCAACGTGGTCTACGAAAAGCCGTCATGAGGCTTGTGCCTTACGTCGCGGCCGACCGCGAAGAGTGGAACCGCGCCTGCGAGGCCTCGTCCGAGGCTTGGCTGTTCCATCGGCACGAGTGGGTCGAGATCGAGACTCAGCAGCGGGGGCTCAAGGCGGTCGGTTTCGCGGTAGCGAGTCGCTCCGGTTCGATTGTGGGCGTCATGCCGCTCTACCGGGAGACGATCCCGTTGGGAGCGTTTTACGAGACGCTTGTTCACTCGGGGCTTCACCGGCACGCGGGCCTTGCCCTCGTGGACGGACTGTCTCGGGCTGAGCGAGGTGCGGCGCGGAGTCTCGCCATGCAGGCCGTATTTGAAGCGGCGCGGGCCGCGGGCGCGGACCGCATTCAGCTTTCGGTCCAAAACCTTGCGCCGGCGAGCCTAGGGCCGACCCGCGAAGAGGTGCCGTTCTGGGTCTCAGAGCACGGCTTTTTCTTGGGCGTTGGCGTAGGGCCGAACGGGATCTGCCCAGCGCCGGGGCTCTCCACCCTGGCGGCCGACCAACTCGTTGTGCTCGATGACGCGGACGAGGTGGAGCTCTTTGCACGTCTCGAGGACTCCTGCCGCCGCGCCGTGCGCAAGGCGCAGCGCAGCGGTCTGAGCACGGAGTGGGCTGCGCCGGAATCTGCTGCAGGAATCTACTCTCGCCTGGCCGCGCGGTCTGCCGAACGCACGGGCGAGACGCTGACGCCGCCCGCGTACTATGAGGCGGTGCTGGGTCTGCCCCCGGTGGGGGCGGCGGCGCGTCTTCTCGTCGCGCTGCACGAAGGCGCAGAGGTGGGCGCGCTCGTTCTCCTTGCGGCAAAGGGCTCGCTCCACTTCCTCGCGGGCGCGTCCGACCCGGCTGCGCTCCCAATGCGCCCCAACGATCTCCTGCACTGGACAGCCATCGCGTCTGGCCGCGCGCTCGGCCTGCGTCGCTACCGGCTCGGCCCGATCTTTCCGGAACTCCCGCGATCTTGGCCGGTCGCCACCGTCTCGCGCTTCAAGGCGAAGTTCGGCGCCCGCAGTATTCCCATCCTCCAGGGAAGCTTCTTCCTACGTCCGGAAAAATACGAGATGCTCGCACGAGACCACCTCGCGGCGCTGCGCGAGGCAGCACTGGAGCGTGTACCGCCGGTCTCAGCAGCCGCCTTCGCGGCGCCTCGCCACCCGATCGAGGTCGGGCTGGATGGTGCACGGGGACGGGACTTCGAGGTGGTGCTGCGAGGTTACGGTGCTCTCGATCTCCCCCTTCGATTCAGCGGCGACGCTGCGGGGCGTGCAGACGGAAGAGCGCGCGTCCTTTTCGTAGATCCAGCCACGAAGGAGCTCCCTGGAGGGATCGGGGTGGCACCGGCCGCACCGGGTCGCTGCTACTTCGAGGCGAGCCGGCGCTCAAAGGCTCCCATCTACCGTGCGCTGCTGCCCCACGCCGTCTTCCAGGGCCCTGCGCTTCGCCCCCTTTGGGTCGACGCCGAAGGGCACGCGAGCCTCGCCTGGGTCGGGCAACGACCGGCGCAAACGCTTCTCGTCGGCTTCGACGTCGCCGATGAGATTGTGCGCTGGCGCCAAGGCGACCCGGCGCGCACCACGGACGACGCGCCGCGCGCCAGGTTGGGATTCGGGTTCGAGCGCCCCAACTACCTTTTCGAGCACCAGCTCGATCCTGAGCATCCGACGTTGCCCTGGGCGGATCACCTGGGATTCGCGCTCGCCGAAGGCCTGTGCGAGCTTGCGGGCTGGCCGCTCATCGAGCCGCTCCCCGGTGGTCTGCGCGGCCTTGTTCTTTTCACGGGTGACGATGACGAAGCCTACCTCGAGCGCTACCACGAGCAGCTTCGCCTGATCGGCGACTTGCCGGTGACCTACTACCTCGTCCCCAAGACGCGGCATACGGGGGAGACGCTCGGGCGGCTGCCTGCGAATGTGGAGCTCGGCCTCCACATTGACGCCTTGGACAGGCCCGCAGACTACGCGCAGACGTGTCATGAACAGACGCGTTTTTTGCGTGGGCTGACTGGGCGAGCCTGTCGCACGCTGCGCAATCACGGCTACTTAAACGATGGATATCTGGGACACCTCCCAGCGTGGGAGGAGAATGCGATCGGGCTCGATCTAAACCTCCCTGGGGTCGACGGAACGGTGCTCAACGGCTCGCTCCTACCGCTTCGGCTGCGCCGGCCGGATGGCACGTGGTCCGAACACTTTTCCCTGCTCACCGCATTCGGTGATGGGATGCTCCAAGCCCTCGGGATGGGGCAATGGCAGGCTGGGCGGAAGATTCGTGCACTCGTGCGCCAGATCGAGGCCGCACGGCCGGGTGTCCTCGTCTTCAACTTCCATCCGCAGAACGTTCCGGGGACGCGGAGACTCCATCGCGCTGTGCGCCGCTTGGCGAAGCGGCGGGGATGGGCGGCGCTCGGTGCGGAGGGGTACCTCGCGTGGCTCGAGCTCCTGCAAGAGCTGCGGGTCGACCATTCGGGGGGCAGCTTTCGCTTGCGCTCGGCACGCGCCGCGCAGGGGCTCGTACTCCGTGTGCCGCTCGGGGGCAGCTGGCGGCGGGTCGAGATCCCGCCGTTCCGCGGCGAAATGCGGGTCCCCGGGAGCGGGCCTCCCGCGGCTAGCGTCGCAAGAAGCTAGCCACCGTGCGCGTCACGTGGTCGAGCTGCTCGAGCGTGAGCTCAGGGAAGATCGGCAGCGCGAGCGTCTCGCGCGCCGCCGCTTCCGTTTCCGGCAGATCCCCCGGCTTGCCGCCCAAGTCGGCGAAGCACTCCTGCTGATGCAGGCCGAGGGGGTAGTAGATCTCCGTCCCCACTCCCTTTTCTTGGAGGTGGGCGCGAAGCGCGTCGCGCAGGTTTGCCGACACACGGATCGCGTACTGGTTGTAGATGTGCGTGGCCGGCGGCGTCGGAGGACGCGGGGTTCGCAGCGCAAGGCCGCTCGCTCCAGAGGGCACGCCCGACGGCGCAGCCCCGGCGGCCGCGAACGCGCGGTCGTAGTGCGCGGCGTGCTCGCCGCGGGTTTTGGTCCAGGAGTCGAGGTGGCGAAGCTTGACGCGCACCACCGCCGCCTGCAGCGCATCGAGGCGTGAGTTCACTCCCACGAACTTGTGGAAATATTTCGGCTTTGAGCCATGCACGCGGAGAACCGAGATCCGCTCTGCAAGCTCCGCGTCGTTCGTGGTCACGATTCCGCCGTCCCCGAAGCCGCCGAGGTTCTTGGACGGGAAGAAGCTGAAGCAGGCGACCGCGCCTCGCGTTCCCACGCGCTGGCCCTGCTCATCCCGGGTGCCGATGGCCTGGGCCGCGTCTTCGATGATCGGTACGCCGAACTCGGCTCCGAGCGCAAGGAACGCGCCGAGGTCGACCGACTGGCCAAAAAGGTGGACGGGGACGATCGCCTTGAGGCGGGTGCAGCGCGCCGCGGCTCGGCGGGCTGCCGCGGGGTCGAGGTTGTAGGTCGCTGGATCGATGTCCGCGAACACGGGCTTCCCGCCGAGTCTCGAGACCGCGCCCGCGGTCGCGAAGAACGTATAGGAAGGACAAATCACCTCGTCGCCCGGACCGACACCGAGCGCCATCAACGCGAGCAGAAGGGCGTCTGAGCCAGAAGCGCAGGAAATCGCGAAGCGGACCTCGCAATACCGAGCGATCTCTTGCTCCAGTGCTTGAACCTCGGGTCCGAGGATGAAGTGCTGGCTTTCGACCACGCGCTGGATCGCCTCGCCGATCTCCTCGCGGATGGACTCGTACTGGGCGCGGAGGTCTAACAGCGGGACTAAAATCGGTTTCGTCATAGATCCTGGCTCTCTTTCAAGGGGATGAGCTCGTCGCCGACGTCCTTGTACTCATTTTTGCAAGCGCCGCAGGTGAGCGGGGCAGGGGCCAAACCCGCAGGAAGCGTGACGCCGCAGCGGCAGACCCAGGCGCGCCGCCGTGCGGGGACACCCAACATGAGCGCGTAGGCGGGGACGTCCTGCGCGACGACTGCGCCGGCGGCGACAAACGCGTAGCACCCGATTTCCACGCCGCACACCACGGTCGAGTTTGCACCCAGCGTGGCACCCCGCCGAACCAGGGTCCGCCGGTACTCGCCGCGCCGGGAGATTTCACTTCGCGGATTTAGGACATTGGTAAAGACCATCGAGGGTCCGCAAAAGATGTCGTCCTCGAGCACAACGCCTGTGTAGATCGAGACGTTGTTCTGGACCTTGACGTTGTTACCCAAGGTCACGTCCGTGGACACCACCACGTTCTGGCCGAGATTGCAGTTCTTTCCAATCCGGCTGTTCGCCATGACGTGCGAGAAGTGCCAGATGCGGGTGCCCTCGAGAATCTCGCACGGCTCGTCGACGTAGGCCGACTCGTGCACCTGGACGCCGGGGTGGCGGGAGGCATCAAAGCCGGGCATAGGGTCGATTCGCTGCCGCCGCGGCTTTGCTCTTGGTGCCTCCCGCTAAAGGGGCCACGCCTTGCGCCGCGCTTCGTGCCGGTTCGAGCTCGGATCCGAGCGCGACGGGTCTGCCGTTTGTGATCATGGAACGCTGCGCCGCGTGGAGGATCTGAAGCACACGCAGGCCGTTGCGTCCGTCGGTGCGGGCCTCGGTGCGCTTCGTCACGCACTCTGCGAAATGGATACACTCCTCCCGCAGCGGCTCGTCCGCGGGGAACTCCACCTCGATTCCCGGAGCGCGAACGGGGACGGGTTGGCCCTCTTCCCACTCGACCTTGAGATCGGTCAGCGTGAGTTTCTTGGAGATGTCGTCGAAGCAGACCATCTTCTTCGAACCGATCACGACGAGCTTTTGCTCCTTGAAGGGATGGAGCCACGACACGAAGATGTGGGATCTCGCGCCGTTGTCGAAGAGAAGCTGGGTTACCGTGACGTCGGCGATGTTGGGCTGGACGTAGCAGCCTCCGGTAGCGACGACCTCGAACGGCATGGTGCCCACCAGCCGCAAGATGACGGCGATGTCGTGGGGTGCGAAGGACCACAGGGCGTTCTCTTCTGTGCGGATTTTGCCGAGATTGAGCCGGTTGGAAATGACATAGCGGATCTTGCCAAGCTCACCGCTCTGGACGAGCTCGTGAAGCTTCAGGATCGCCGGGTGATATTCGAGGAGGTGCCCCACCATGAGGATGCGGCCGGCAGCGTCTGCCTGCTCGATCAGCGCGCGCGCCTCCTCGACGTCGATCGTCATGGGCTTCTCGACAAAGACGTCCTTGCCAGCGGCGATCGCGGCCGAGGCCACGGGGAAATGAGTCTCCGCCGGCGTCGCAACCATGACCGCTTGGATTTGCGGATCCGAGAGGACCGCGTCCGCGCTCTCGTGGATCGGGACAGAGGGCGCAATCTCCCTTGCCTTGGCCCGACCGGACTCCGAGGGTTCGGCAACCGCAGCCAAGAGGCCGAGCTGATGCACGTTGCGCACCAGATTCCGGCCCCATTGGCCACAGCCAATCACGCCGATCGTGGGCCGCGTCGCCATGAGCCCCCCCAGCTCGGCAAGAGGAAAATGCCGCTAGCGCCGCACCCGCGGGGGAAAATCCCCAGGCACGGGCAGCAGGCGCGAAGCAAAGCTACCGGCTGCTATCCCCCCCGTCAAAATCGCCCGGCCCATTTTCTGCGTGGTCTTAATGAACGAGTCCCGGCCAAGTCGCGCCCGGGCCCGAGAGGCCGGATGCGGGTGCAACGAGAATCCAGCCACTGCCTTTGGGCGTGTTCGCCATCGGGACAAAGCCGCTCGAAGTGTTCTCGAAGATTTGCATCCAGCCGTAGCCGCCGTCCCCGAGGCCGAGCACGATGTCGGGCTTACCGTCGCCGTTGACGTCGGCACAGCTCGGATGGGTGGTGCCGTTGCTGGCGTTGTAGCCGCCCCAGTTGGTTTGGATCCAGCTGCCGCCTGGGCCGGATCTCTGGGCGAACCCAGTCGTCGCGTCGTCGAGGATCTGCACCCAGCCGCTGCTGCCGGTGCCATGGCCCACCACGAGCTCGGCCTTGCCGTCTCCGTCGAGGTCGCAGGCCGCGAGATAGCTGTCGCCGTTGGCAGAGTCGTAGCTCGGCCAGGAGGGCGCGATCCAGCCGTGGGAGACCTCGGTCATCGGAGCAAAGCCGTGGGCCTGGTCATCGAAGACCTGGATGAAGCCGAAGCTTCCCGTGCCAAGACCCACGGCGATCTCCGCCATCCCATCCCCGTCGAAGTCGCCTACCGCGGGATGGGTGGCCCCGTTGCTCACGTCATAGTCCGG
>Ga0116216_10000069_pt1 | contig 94328 bp, 87 predicted proteins | sample Sb_taG_11_FD_89696 | JGI IMG/M metagenome (GOLD analysis project Ga0116216, IMG submission 89696) | Peat soil microbial communities from Weissenstadt, Germany - Sb_50d_3_AS metaG | ecosystem: Environmental > Terrestrial > Soil > Wetlands > Peat | place: Germany: Weissenstadt | collected 2010-09-21 | reverse complement strand
TCGGGGAGACAGGATTTGAACCTGCGACCGCCCGGCCCCCAGCCGGGTGCGCTACCAGACTGCGCCACTCCCCGTGGCCAATATCCAGAGCCTACCCCGTGGGAGCTCTCAGAGCGGGCGACGGGAATCGAACCCGCCCTAGAAGCTTGGAAGGCTCCTGTGCAACCACAACACCTCGCCCGCAAGCCCTCCTCATCATCCTATCGGGCGCGACCCTTTCCGCTCCTCGGTCGGCACCGCACCTGAGTCGTCGGTCAGCCCCGGAGGTGGCCATGGCCCGGCCCAGTTATCGCGCGCTCCGTCCAGGGTGACCGTCGAGCCGTTGAACGCGTGCCCAAGCGGAGAGGCGAGCAGGGCCACAAGCCACGCGTGCTCGGCGACGCTGCCCATTCGCTGCAGCGGGACGATGCGCGCCATGCCAGCGCGAACGGTCTGCGGGTACTTCTCCATCACCTCCGTGTCGAAGGGACCCGGCGCCACCGCCGCGACGGTGACGCCGGCGTCGCTCCACCGTAGGGCCAGTTCGCGCGTGAGCGCCTCGACGGTTGCTCTTGCCGCGCCCGAGTGCGCCATGCCCGGCATCCCGTGATGGGGAGACAGCGTCACGTTCACGATCGTCCCGTTGCCTGCTGGGCGCATCGCCTGCTCAAAAGCCGCCTCGGCCATGTTGAGCGTGCCTTCGACGTTCAACCGCCATACCGCCCGCCAGCCCTTGGCAGTGATTAGCTCGGCCGGCGTGAAGTACTGGCCGCCCGCGTTGTTCACCAGCAGATCCATCTGCCCATGCCGCTCGAGCACGGTCCGCACGAGCCTCTCGGCGTCGCTTCGCTCGCGCACATCCCCCGCCACCCAGTCGACTTTCCCCGAGCTCGCGCCGATCTCCGCTACCGCCTGCTGCAGCACCTCCGCCCGTCGCCCGGCAATCGTCACGGCCGCGCCGCAGCGCACCAGCTCGGCCGCGGTGGCCTTCCCCAGTCCCGTCCCGCCGCCGGTCACGAGCGCCACCCGGCCGCTGAGCAGCCCTCGAGCGAAGATTTCGGAGGTCGTGCTCGCGCCGCTCATAGCGCTTGATCATATGGCGCTGTACGCGCGCACCGTGCGTCCCCTGGGCGGCCTCTTCCGCTATCCGTCCCCGTATCTGTTTAAGCTCTTGCTTATGTCCCACAGGCCCCTGGCCTTTGTCTCTGTGCTCGCCCTCGGCGACTACCTGCTGTGGAACTGGTCGCTGAACGGCAATCACGACATATTGGCGCTCGTCTCAGGGCTGACGCTGCCCCCGCTCGCGATCGCCTTCCTGGGGCTGCTCGTGCTGAGCCTCGCACGCTTGATCACCCATTCGGCGCGGCGCTCCTCGCGCCGTCACGCCATCAACTCCACTCGCCGTTCGCGGGCCCAAACAGCCAGCCGCGCGCGAGCGGTCGATGGCCCACGTCGATCGCCCGGGACCACTGGCATGTTGGACGAGGACCAGGCCCGGACATCGACTGCGGCCTCTGGATCGTCGTCCTCCGGTAAGCTCGCCGCCTGACAGCGAGCCGGCCACCGACGCCCGTGAGCAACCGTGCCACGCGCCTGTTCCCCCGCTCCAAACGCCTGCGTCTCGGCCTGGCGGCGCTCGCCGTCCTGATCGCGGCGCTCGCTCTGGGGGGATATCTGTACGAGCGTCACCGCACCGGCTCCATCTACCACCCGCACGCGCGGTTCATACCCGAGCCGACGCCGACGTTGCCCACGCATGGCCCGGCTCGATTTGCCTGGCCACTGTACGGCTACTCCAAGGAACACACACGCTTCTTCCCAGCGCCCGCGCGCGTGTTCCCGCCTTTCAAGCAGCTGTGGGTGCGCACCGGTGATTCACTGCTCGAGTTCCCCCCGTCACTGTATGGCGATCACATCTTTCAGCTCGCCGACGACGGCGTATTGAGCGCGATCAACCTGCACACCGGCCACACCTTCTGGCAGCGACGCATCGGCTCGCTGTCCGCCTCCACGCCCGCTGCCGTCGGAAACGTCGTCTACGCCACCGTCCTTGCGCGTCCGGATGGCACCGAAAAGGGCGAAGTCGTGGCGCTTGCCTACACCACTGGCAGGATCTTGTGGTCGCGCGCGCTACCCAGCCCAAGCGAGTCATCGCCACTCGTGGACGATGGCCGCGTGTTCTTCGGCTCCCAGAACGGCACCGTTTACGCGCTGGACGCGCACAACGGCAACGTCATCTGGGTCTACCACGCATCAGGCGCCGTCAAGGCCAGCCCGACGCTCTCTGATGGCGTGCTCTACTTCGGCGACTACTCCGGACACGTTCAGGCGATCTCTGAGCGGACCGGGCTGCGGCTGTGGGTCAGCGGCTCCGGCGGCGCGCTGCTCGGCAGCGGCACGTTCTACTCGACCGCCGCGGTCATCTACGGCCGCGTCTTCCTCGGCAACACCGACGGGCGAGTCTATGCCTATGACGCCTCTACGGGCGGCCTGGACTGGGCAGTGCAGACCGGCGACTACGTCTACGCCTCGCCCGCGGTCACGAACGCGCCCGGCCTCGGCCCGACGATCTACCTTGGCTCCTACAACGGCACCTTCTACGCGCTGAACGCCCGCTCGGGCCAGATCGTGTGGCACTACAACACTGGCGGGCGAATCTCTGGGTCGGCGACGATCGTCGGGCGTGTCGTCTACTTCGCCGACCTCGGCGAGCACCGCACCTATGGCCTCGGGATCTCCACGGGCCGGATCGTCTTTGAGATGCACACCGGCTCGTTCGACCCCGTCATCAGCGATGGACAAAACATCTACCTCACCGGCTACACGGGCCTGTATGGGTTGGCGCCTTAGTAGGAATCATCGCAGCACGCGGGCGAGCAGGTTGCGGGTCATCGCCACCACGCGCGGGTCGGGTGAGCGCGGCGCATCGGGGGAGGCCTGGGGCACCGGCGAGAGCGCGTACTCCCAGCCGAGCGTGCCGGTGGCGAACACGAGCGCACCCGAGCGCGCCGTGTAGAGGGTGGTCTCCGCCAGGTCTCCGCGGATGGGCGAAGGCTCGTCCTCGGACAGGCAGGGCACCCCCGCGCCAGCGCCCACCAGCAGCGTGCCGGACGGTGTCGCGGGCGTGCGCTGATCCAACTCGTAGCCGACGATGCCGGGGATGCGCGTCGAGGGGGTGACGCCCGTGTGAGCGAACAGCCACGCGGGCTTCAGGCCCGGAGCTGGGCGCCAGGGATAGTAGCGATACACGGGCGGTCCGGCCTGCTGCACGCGCGGGGTGATGCAGCCGTTGTACGCGCTACCCACGAGCGGCGCCCCACCAGCGGGAAACAGCCCCGAGGGCTGGGCGCGATCGGGATCCTTATCCACATACTCCTTGTAGGCGACGATCACGTGGTCGGGTTCACCCGCCTGGCTCGAAGCGGCGGTCGCCGGCGCGAACCGTACGCGCCAGGCCATCGTGTCCGAGGAGATGAAGATCAGGCTCGTGCCTTTGTCGCGCGCTCGGGCGAAGGCCTGCTCGTCGCGCTGGGACCAGTACTCGGAGTGTCCGACGTCCATCAGCGCCCGCGGGTGGGTGGGTCCCAAAACCTGGCCGGGATCGCGGTCGATCGAGTCGATCGTCGTGTATGACACCGGATAGGAGTAGCGCTCCAGAAAGCGCACCATCGCCACCTCGCGAATGAAGAACTGCCCCGCGCCGGTCTGGCTCTGATAGGGGCGGTCGTAGGAGACTTCGACCCCCTGGTCGGTCCCGGTGACGCCGACGCGGTCGGTGCCGCCCGGGTACAGGCTATCGCCGCCCCAGGCGTTGTAAGCCTCGTATGAGGCCGTCGGGATCTCGACGAGCAGCGGCGCCGGATGCGCGGAGCGCACGATGAAAATGCAGTCGCTCTGTGCGCCATGCCCAGCGAGCAGCTTGACGATGTACACCCCGCTGGGCAGCGCTTCGGGAATGCGAAACGACAGTGTCGCGTGCCAATCGCACTCGGTCAGGCCCGTGTAGAAGCGATGGGCACAGGGCGGCTGGCGCACCACTGCCAACGCCCCACTGCGCAGCACCAGCCGCCCGCCCCTGCCTCCATACCAGCCCATGCGATAGACGCGCAGCCGCACCGTGCGGGAGCCAGGGGCGTTCACATAGACCCGCTCGATCTGGCCCGGAGCGATCGCATGCATCGCCACATAGCCCGCGACCGGACCGCGCGCCGCGCCTCCCAGCAGGCTCAGCGGCCCGGGCAGGCGCCAGGCGGTGGTGCCATGTGCGCGGTTCTCGACCGCAATCGAAGGGAGCCGCCCTGCAGTGGGCACCAGCCAGCGGTAGGCGGACGGGGCGCGCCGCGCGGGCGCCGCGGTTGGGGAGCGCGGACGCACGGCCCGCAGGGCCGGGCAAGAACCGCCCAGGCCCAGAGCACGGGAGAGCGAGAAGCGGGCGGCGACGAGGACCGTCCCCGGCGCGCGTGCCGTCACCGATGTCCAGCCGCCCGGCGCGGATCCCACGCAGCCGATCCCCCGTGTGAGGGTGAAGTAGCGGGTGTAGTGCACGCGCACGAGGAAGCTCCCCGGGGCGAAGGCGCGCAGCGCGAAGGAATCGTGACCCAACGACGTAAGCCGCCCGGGGCCGGCGGCGAGCGGCGTCGGAGCACGCACTGCGTAGATCCTCCAATGCAGGCTCGAGAACACCTCACGCAGGTAGGGCAGGCCACGACGAATCAGGCGTCCCTCCTGGGCTGAGGAGGGATCGAGCGGAGTGTCGGGCAGCGCGACATAGCTGACCGCCTCCTCGTGCAGCCAGCGATCGTAGGCGGCCGCGGTCAGCCTTGGGGCAAGCAGCACGGCGTCGAAACGGGTGTCCAACTGCTTCTCCCAGCCGCGAGCGAGCGAGACGGTCGGCGCGAGCAGCGCCGCCTCCCAGTGTGAGCGCGTGAGCGGCACCTCGACCCGTACGGGCCCGGGCGGGGACCCGATACCCGCGAGGAAGCGTTTGACGGGCGCATAGTAGGACGCTTGGGTGGATCCGTTCCCCGCCACCGCGAGCGTTTCGCGCACCGGCCCCCACGCCACCCAGACCGCAATCAGGCAGAGTGCGACCACGGCCACCGGCGCCGAGCGGCCGCGTATCGAGACGCCGCCCCCCGGCCCATAGCCCCCCTGTGGGCGGCCGCGAGGAGCCAGCGCACACAGCAGCAGGGGTCCGGCGAGGAGCACGCCGTAGCGCTCGATGTTGCTGCCGATCGGGGTGTGGACGAGGAGACAGAGCAAGCAGGCGAGTAGATAGACGACCCCCCCGGTCCATAACAGCGACTCCTCAGGCGGGAGCGCACAGAGGAACGCGACCACAACGAGCAGCGTCGCCGCGAACGACAGGATCGGATAGGGCTCGAAACCGCCCTCGGGGAAAAGCAACGTCAGCGGTATCACCACAGCCGCCGCCGGCGCCGCGAGCACGAGCACCGCTCTGCTGGAACGCCGGTGGAGCGCATGGCTGAGGCCAGCCAACGCGAGCAGGAAACCGGCGACTGGGCTGGTCGCCGCGCACAGGGCCGCGAGCATGGCGGCCGACCGAGCTCGGCGATGGACGAGCGCGAATACTGCCGCCAGCGCGAAGGAGACGCCCAGCGCGAACGTGAGCCGCCCGATCCAGATGTCGCCGACCGCAGCGAGGGCGAAGCATACCGAGCCCCAGTGCGAGAACGGACCGTAGACGGCGCGCGTCAAACGCTCGAACAAGGTCACGGAGGCGAGCACGGACAGCACCGCCACCAGCCGCAAGCCCAGCAGCGAGGCCAGCGGTCCGAATAGGAGGCTGTAGCCGGGCACGTCGTGACCGGCGTACCAGTGCTCGTCCCAGATGGCAAACCCGACGTTGTTGAAGAGGCTCACGCGATACACCTGGGCGGCGAGATCGGGCGTGCGCGGATCGACGATCAGCCATGCCGCGAGGAGCACCGCGGCGAGGAGCAGCCCAGGCGACGGCGCCATACGCAGGCTCTTGGTGCGAAGATCGACCGGGGTCCGGTGTGCTACCCCACCGGACCCCGGTACACCCGCCAAACGTACAACGACGGATCTACACCTATGGAAACCGGCGAGCGGCCACGAAGTAGCTGTCGGTCTAATCCGCACGCCAAGATGATGACGAGCATGAGGACTACAACGAGCACGCGCGGGCTCCGACAACGAGCACGCGCGCACACGAACGGGCTCCGCCGTGCGGCACGCGCGGGACTGGCGTTGGCCGTGCTGTGCGCGGCGGCCGCGTTGAGCGGTTGCGCGACCGGCCATCCCCAACCGATCGGCGCGGCGGCGCTCGCCGAAGCACAGACGTTTCCCTACTACAAGATCTACTGGGTGGGCCGGAGCTTCGTCGGTGAATCGCTCGCGGCGGTGGACGGCCAGAAGGGCTACAACCCCTCACTCGGAGACAGCGTGTACTACGGGGACTGCGTACACAGCAAAGGCGTCTTCGGCGGCGGCAGCTGCCTGCTGCCGCTGCAGGTGACGACCGTGATCTACCGCCTGCACTCCAACGCCACGTTGGGCTCGCAACGCAACATCGTCGTGCGGGGCGTGCCGGCGACGGTGTACGACGAAGGACGCTCGATCGAGATCTACAGCGGCAGGGTGGCAATCGACATCTTCTCCGACACGTTCTCCCAGGCGCTACGGGCAGCGATGGAGCTGCTGCCGCTGAACGCGCCCGGCTCGGCGAGCGGCAACCTCCCGCCGCCCGTCTACTGTCCCGGCCTCTCGGGACCGATGGACGCGCAGGTCAAGCGCGTGATGGACAGACTGCCGGGGCGGGCCTGCCAGCACGCGAATGCCGCGATCGCCTTCGCCAAGAGCCTGTCCTGAGAGTTGTCGAGGCCTCTCCTTGGAGTGATGATCGCGGAGCTCGAGCCCACCGAGGGCTATCCGGACGGGGCAGGCGCCACAGGCCTCGAGAGCTCGCTGCGCAAGCTGAGGAAGGCGATCGAGCCGATCGTCGCGGGGATCCACAGCGAGATCGCCCGGTAGATGACGACCGCCGCCAGCACCAGCGAAGCCGGTCGAGCGCCGAACAGCAGGAGCATGCCCACGAGTCCTCCTTCGACCGCGACGAACCCTCCGGGAACCGGCAGCGAGTTGGCGAGCATCCCCAGCAGATAAGCCATCGCCACCACCCAGACGGAGGGGGCGTGGCCAAAAGCCGCGAGACAGGCGTAGAGCACGAGGTTGTCCAGCAGCCAGTAGGCGACCGCGCCCAGCAGCCGCCAATCGCGTTCGCCGATCAGCCGCAGAGCGTCCGCCACGCCGCCACTGATCGCGGTCAGCGCAACCTCGAGGCGACCGTGCTCGAACGGTTTGCGCGCAGCCACCCGGCGCGCCCACGCCGCGAGCGCGAGCGTCCCCCCGATCGCCGCGAGCGCCACGGCGGCAGGCAGGAGCGTCAGCAGCGGATTGCGTGAGCCCGGGAGCAGGCCCAGCCACATCAGCAGGCCAATGACGACGACCGCACCGACATTGACCGCGCTGGTCAACACGAAGATCAGCACCGAGCGCTTGGCGATGCGCTCCACCGAGACACCCCGGCTGCGCAGCACCCACGCGCCCAGCGCGATGCCGGCCAGGCCGCTGACCGATACGACCGAGTTGACCGCCAGCTCCGACAGCGACAAACGCGAGGCCAGGCTCCTGCCGAGCCTGCCAAAGACCAGATCGAAGAGCACCACGTAGCCGATGCAGGAGAGCGCCTCCAGGCCGATCCCAGCGGCGACCCATGCGGGGTTGGCGTGGGAGATGCGATCCCCCACCGAGTCCAGACCCGGCACGGCGAGCAGCAGGGCGACGACGAGCGCGAAGAAGACGGCCAGGCTGATGACGCTGTTGCGCAACGTGCGCGAATGAGCCGCCATCGCGGCGCCGGTCTCCTCGGCCACAGTCTCCCCACGGGCGATGGCGTTCCGCGCGGCGACGCCCTCTCCCCCGGCGACACCCTGCTCCTCAGCGATGATCTCTGCCCCGGCGATTATCGATTCTTCGCATTATCTTCGCTTTCCATTAGCCATACATCCGCAAGACTCGTCACGGTAGCCTGAGAACCACATCCTCCCCGCCCGTTTCCCAACCCCAACCGAATAGATGGATGCGAGGAGGCTTCCGATCATGGCTGAGCAAGCACGCATACTGGTCGTCGACGACGAGCCCGCCGTGCAGAGCGCGCTATCGCGGGCGCTTGCGCTGGAGCGTTATGACGTCGCCCAGGCGATAGACGGACGCGAGGCGCTGGAGCGCTTGGGCGCCGCGTCGCATGATGTCGTGATCCTCGATATCTCGATGCCACACATGGACGGCCTGGAAGTCTGCCGGCGCTTGCGCGAAGGGGGCGACCGCACGCCGGTGCTGATGCTGACCGCCCGCGAAGACGTCGACGACCGCGTCGCGGGACTGGACGCGGGCGCCGATGATTACCTCGTCAAGCCGTTCGCGCTGCGCGAGCTGCTGGCCCGTGTGCGCGCACTGCTGCGCCGGGCCGGCGAGGAGGACGAGCAGGAACGGGCGCTTGAGTTCGAGGATCTACGGCTCGACTGCCTGGCCCACGAGGCGTGGCGCGGGGAGCGGGTGTTGCAGCTGACGCGCACCGAGTTCCTGCTGCTCGAGATGTTTCTGCGCCACCCGCGCCAGGTGCTCACCCGCTCGGCGATCTTCGAGCACGTGTGGGGGTATGACTTCGGTGCGACCTCCAACTCGCTCGGCGTCTACATGGGCTATCTGCGTCGCAAGACCGAGGCCGGCGAGGACGAGCCACGGCTGCTGCACACCGTGCGCGGGGTCGGCTACGTGCTGCGTGGTCAGCCATGAGCTTGCGGCGACGCATCACGCTCGTCTCAGCCGCCGCGGTCGCGGTCGCGGTGGTGCTCGCCTCGCTACTCACCTATCTGCTCACCTCCCACCAGCTGCGCGGCCAGGTGGACTCGCAGCTGAGCAGCCGCGCCGACAGCCTGAGCCTCGTCGCTCACAGCCCGACGCGTCGTTCTCACAGCCAGCTGCTGGACCTCATCAAGAGCCAGGACTCAGAGCAGGCGCCGGCGCAAAGCAGCGCGACACAGGGCGTCACCCCCCTGCGCAACCTGCCGCCGCGGCCCGGCCAGGTGCGCGGCTACCAGCAGCTCGTGGACGCCCACGGCCACGTTCTTTTCCGCTCCTCGGGAAACGTGACGCTGCCAGTCGACGCCCGCACCCGCGAGCTGGCAACCGGCACGGGCAAACCCTTCTTCCGAGACGCGCGCGTGAACGGTCTCGATATGCGCATCCTCGCCGAGCACATCGCGCCCGGGCGCGCGGTTCAGGTGGCCCAGCAGCTCACGGAAGTCGACAAGCTCCTGCGCCGGCTGCGCCTGATCCTGGCGCTGCTGGACATTGGCGGCATCGCGCTCGCGGCGCTACTCGGCCGACTCGTGGCGGGCGCCGCCGTGCTACCTCTCAAGCGCCTCACCCAGGCCACCGAGCATGTAGCTCTGACCCAGGATCTCAGCGGGCGCATAGAGCTCGTTGGGGATGACGAGATCGGGCGGCTGGCGAGGAGCTTCAACGCCATGCTCGACGCGTTGGAACTGTCGATGAACGCACTCGACGCATCCGTCCACGCGCAGCTCCAGCTGGTGGCCGACGCCTCACACGAGCTGCGCACGCCGGTGACCAGCCTGCGCACGAACATCGAGATCTTGCAGCGCCAAGCGCAGAGCATGGACCCTGAGGAGCACCAGCGGCTGCTGAGCGATGTGGTCGAGCAGATCGAGGAACTGACGCTGCTGATGAACGACCTGATCGACCTCGCCCGCGGCGAGGAGCCGCGCGCGGACGCGGAGGACACACGCCTGGACCTGGTGATCGGCGAGGTCGTCGATCGCGCCCACCGGCGCGCGCAGGCCACGCCGTTCCAAGTCGAGCTCGAGCCGACGATCGTCGCCGGTGTGCCCGCGCGACTGGAGCGGGCGGTGAGCAACCTGATCGATAACGCGGTCAAGTACAGCCCCCCGGGCGAGCCGGTGGAGATCCGTCTGCACGGGCAGGAGCTGACCGTGCGTGACCACGGGCCGGGGATCTCAGCCGAGGACCTGCCCCACGTTTTTGATCGCTTCTTCCGCGGTGCCGAGGCACGTGGCCGTCCGGGCTCGGGGCTCGGGCTCGCGATCGTGCGTCAGGTGACCGACCAGCAGGGCGGCAGTATCGTGGCCGAGCCCGCCGACGGCGGCGGAACCCTGATGCGCTTGCGACTGCCCGGCGCCGAATCCGTCGAGCCGGACCGCTCGGAGATCGACATGAGGCCCTACTCGGCGGTCTGACGGGCCGTCACCTGTGGGGCGTGACGCATAGCCGCCTTGTGCATAAGCGCCTGCTCGCGAAAGCGCGCCGGCGGAAGCCCGTAGCGACGGCGGAACGCACGGGCGAAGTGGGGCGCCTGCCGGTAGCCGACGAGGCGCGCGACGTCGCGCACGGGGATCGCTCGCTGCTCGATCAGCAGCTCAGCGGCGGCGGCCATGCGGCGCGCAAAGAGATCCTCATGAAACGTGATCTCGCCGAATTGCGCATATGCGCGTTGCAGCTGGCGGGGCGAGGTCGACAGGGCGCCGGCCACCACCGCGAGCGTCAGCGGGCGGCGGTAGTGACGCGCGACCACCACGCGCGCGAGCAGATACAGCCGCCGGCGCGCGGAGATGGTATCCGGGTGCATATCTCCTACTCCGACCCCACCCCCCGGGCGGGACAGGCCCCTCAGTGGCCGCGCTGCCCAACATCAGTCGCACATAGCGCGGGGTCAGTGGTCTGTAATCGCCGCGTCTCTCCGTCAGCGGGCGTAGCGTAGAGCGACGCGTTCGGCCGCCATGCGGTAGGAGCCACCGAACAGCAGTGCGTGCACGAGCAGAGGGAGGAGCTGATAGAGCTCGATTCGCTCCTCCCAGCCATCGGCCAGCGGCGCGACCTCCTGATAGGCGGCAAACACACGGGATTGAGTTCCCGCCCACCCGCCGAACAGCCTCAGCATGGCCAGGTCCACCTCGCGGTGCCCGCCGTAAGCCGAGGGATCGATCAACCATGCGTGGCCGTCGACGTCCGCCATCACGTTGCCAGACCACAGATCGCCGTGCAGGCGCGCGGGCGGCTCGGTCGGACCGACAAGATCGACGAGTCGTTCGCAAACGCGCTCTACCGCATCGATCCCATCCCCTGACAGCGCACGGCGTTCGCCCGCGATGCTCGTCAGCGGACGCAGGCGCCGCTCGGCATAGAACGAGGGCCAGTCATCTGTCGGCTCGTTCGAGAGTCGCAGCGAGCCGAAGCCAGCCGCCCCGCCCGCAGCCGATCCCTCAGGCCATCCGAAAGACGCCGCGCCCGCCGCATGAGTGGCCGCCAGCCCGCGTCCAAACTCCTCCGCGCCGGCCCCATCCAGGCGGCCGGACTCAATCCACTCGAGCGCCAGATAGCCGTCGTCGACCTCCAACACGCGCGGTGTACGCAACGCACCCGGCTCTGCAAGCCACCCTAGCCCCGCGGCCTCGGCCGCGTACTCGCCCGGGGCTACATCGGGGCGCGTCTTGACGAACGCATCGCTCCCGCCCGCGAGGACCACTTGAAAGGCCTCGTTGATGTCACCGCCACCAACACGCCGCTTGACGCTCGCACCGGGCGGCAGCGTCACGGGGCCTGACCGGTTTGGATCTGCGTAAACAGACCCTCGCACGCCGCCTGGACGAGATCGAGCACCTCCTCGAAGCCATCGCCCGCGCCGTAGTATGGGTCGGGCACGTCCAGGTCCTCGGAGCCGACGCTCACCGGATCGAACTCGCGCAGCAGCCTCACCTTGGCGCGCTGCTCATCACCGGACGCCAGCCGTTGCAGCTCGCGCATGTTTGCGCTGTCCATCGCAACCACGAGATCAAAATCATCGAAATCCTCTCGCGTCACCTGACGCGCCGAGCCATCCAGCGGGATCCCGCGGGCTCGCGCCGCGGCCGAGGCGCGAGCATCGGGCGGGCTGCCCACGTGCCAGCTCCCGGTGCCGGCGGAGTCCAGCTCGATGGTGTTCTCCAATCCCGCCGTGCGCACAAGCGCGCGCATCGTGCCCTCGGCGGTCGGCGAGCGGCAAATGTTGCCCAGGCACACGAACAGCAGCCGCGTCTTGGCTGGGCGCGCCTCTGCAGCGTCGTCCGGCGACGAGGCCACGCGCTAATCCTCGCCGAGCTCGAGCACCGCTAGGAACGCCTCCTGCGGCACCTCAACGCGCCCAACCTGCTTCATCCGCTTCTTGCCCTCCTTCTGTTTGGCAAGCAGCTTTTTCTTGCGCGTGATGTCGCCGCCGTAGCAGCCCGAGATCACATCCTTGCGAAACGCCTTCACCGTCTCGCGGGCGATCACGTGAGCACCGATCGCCGCCTGGATCGGGACGTCGTATTGCTGGCGAGGGATCCGCTTGCGCAGCTTCTCAGTCAGCGTGCGGCCCATCTCATAGGCCTTCTCGCGGTGCACGACCATCGACAGCGCGTCGACCGTGTCGCCCGCCAGCAGCACGTCCAGCTTGACCAGGTCCGAGGGCTTCGTCCCGCTCAGCTCGTAGTCAAGCGAGGCGTAGCCTTTGGTCCTCGACTTCAGCTGGTCGAAGAAGTCCAGCACGATTTCCGCGAGCGGCAGCTCGTAGTTCATCTGCACCCGCTCCGGTGAGAGGTAGTGCATCCCTGAGTGCTCCCCGCGCCGCTCCTGGCAGAGCTCCATGACCGCACCCACGAACTCTTTCGGGGCGATGATCGAGGCCTGGATGAATGGCTCTGAGATCTCGGCGATCATGCCCGGGTCAGGCATGTCGGAGGGGTTGTGCACCTCTAGCTCATCGCCGTTGGTGAGCGTCACGTCGAACTCCACCGAGGGCATCGTCGCGAGCAGCTCCAGGTCGTACTCGCGCTCCAAGCGCTCGCGCACGATATCCATGTGCAGAAGGCCGAGAAAGCCGCAGCGGAAGCCGAAGCCCAGCGCATCGGAGGTCTCAGGCTCCCAAGACAGTGCCGCATCGTTGAGGACCAGCTTCTCCAAGGCGTCCCGCAGGTCCGGATAGTCGTCTGAGTCGATCGGGAACAGCCCGCAGAAGACCATCGGCTTGACCTCGCGGTAGCCCGGCAGCGCCTCCGTGGCCTCGGCGGGTGGGTGGGCTCTCGATCCGCTGCCCGGGCCGGAGGTGCGTGCACGCGTGGTCAGCGTGTCGCCGACGCGCAGCAGCGTGACGTCCTTCAGGCCCGTGATCAGGTAGCCGACCTCGCCGGCGGCGAGCTGGTCGGTCGGCATCATCTGCGGGCTGAACACGCCGATGTCGTCGATGTCCGCCTCGGTCTGAGTCGCCATCGCGCGGATCGCCTCGCCCTTCTTGAAGACCCCGTCGACGACCCTGATGTAGGCGATCACGCCGCGGTACTGATCGAACTCGGAATCGAAGATCAGCGCCCGCGGGGGGCCATTCGGGTCGCCCGAGGGCGGCGGCACACGCGCGATCAGCTCCTCTAGCACCTCACCCACGCCCTCGCCTGTCTTGCCGCTGATCTGCAGGATTCCCTCGGTCGGCTCGCCGATCAGATCGCTCACTTCGCCGGCCACGCGCTCGGGCTCGGCGCCGGGCAAGTCGATCTTGTTCAGGCAGGGGATCAACTCGAGGCCGGATTCGACCGCGAGGTAGGTGTTCGCGACCGTCTGCGCCTCCACCCCCTGCGCTGCGTCAACGACCAAGAGCGCGCCCTCACACGCCGCGAGCGAGCGCGAGACCTCGTAGGTGAAGTCGACATGCCCCGGCGTGTCGATCAAATGAAGTTGGTAGGTCTCCCCATCCTTGGCCGTGTAGAACACGCGCACGGCCTGCGCCTTGATCGTGATCCCGCGCTCGCGCTCGAGGTCCATCGAGTCGAGCAGTTGCGCGCGCATCTCGCGCGCCGCCACGGTTTTTGTCAGCTCGAGGATGCGATCGGCGAGCGTTGACTTGCCGTGGTCGATGTGCGCGATGATCGAGAAGTTGCGGATCTTGGCTTGGTCCATGGGCCGTACAGCGTAGACGCGCTAGCCTTAATGGTCCGGCGGATCGCCAACTCGACGAGGATTCATTCAGCCGCGGCTACGCGCTGGGCGGGTGAAAGCCCATTCAGCGGCCTGTCCAGGTGTCGAGAGTGTTAAGCCGCCCAGGCGAAACACACAGTCCTGGGACGTAAGTAGTAAGCGGCGATCTATGTTCGGGCGCAAGCCGGGTGGGCCTTGGCTCACCCGGCCTCTGCTCGACCGCTCGCGCGACGGCGACACATCTATGCGCGGCCCAGGCGGCTGCGAATCAGGCTGTTGACCTGGTGAGCCTCAGGGATGCGCATGGCGAGCACTGCGCGGGCGTACACGAATACACCGGCCGCGCCGGCGCCTCCAACGCTAAAGATCTGTGCTGGCAGCGAAACGCCGAGGGTGCTGTCGAGCAGCTTCCACACGACCCACGACACGCCTGCGAGCAACGCCGAGGCCACGACGATCCGCGCGGTGATCATGATGGTCTGGCCACCCTCGAGACGGCCGTTGAGACCGATACGCAGTCGGTGGATCTGCAGAGCGGTCATGACCGCGTTAGCGACCACGGTGCCGATCACCAGCCCGGCGATGCCCAAGGGCTTGTAGAGGCCAACGCTGACGACGATGTCCACGACGATGTTCATCGCCGCCAGCCGAGTCGGGATCCATGGTCGCTGCACCGCGAAGAAGGTCCGGGTGAGCAGCAGATTCAGGCCGCCGAAGGGCAGGCTGAAAGCGAACCAGAACAGCGCGATCGAGACGAGGTTAGTCGATTGAGCATCAAATTGACCGCGTTCGAACAGCAGCCGCACGATCGGCGTCGGGAGCACGATCATGAAGGCTGCCGCGGGGATCAGCAGCAGGTTGATCTGGCGCATGCCATTGCCCACGGTGCGGCGCATGGCCGCGGCGTCGCGGCTGGAGGCCATGCGACTCAGGGTTGGGAACAGCACCGTGGCGACGGCCACGCTGAACATCCCCTGAGGGAGCATGTAGACGCGGAACGCGTTATCGATCGCCCGTGGGGCTTCGTCGGAGACCAGGCCGCCGAAGGCCGAGTTGATCAGCTGGTCGAGGTTGACGATCCCGAGACCGATTGTCACCGGAAGCATCAACATGAACACCTGCTTGATGCGCGGGTCGTGCCAGTCGATGTGAACTTGCAGGCGGAAGTCGATCCGCCCGAGCGCGCCAAATGCCAGCAGCACTTGCACACCGGTTGCCACCAGGACGCCGATCGCAAACGCGTAGATCTCGTCGCTTCCGTGAAAGTGAGGCGCTAGCACGACCAGCAGCACGATGATCACTAAGTTCCACACGGCGGGAGAGATCGCGGGGATAGTGAAGTGGTCATAGGACTGCAGGATCCCCACGAGCAGGCCGTTCAGGCCGAGTAGCAGCACGACGGGGAACAGCACCTGGGAGAGACCCACCGTCAGACCGGTTTGCGCCACCAGCTTCGGCCCGATGAACAGCGGCATGATCACCCCAGCGGCGAGGATGAAGAAGGCCACGATCGCCCCAAGACCGATCAGCATGATCCAGAACAGGGTCGAGGCTAGCCGCAGCGCCTCCTTGCGGCGTCCCTTCTGGAGCAGGTCGGTGAACACCGGGACGAACGCCGCCGACAGCGCGGACTGGGCGAACAGCTGCGCCACGAGATTCGGAACCAGGTTCGCAATTGTGTAGGCAGACGCGAACGGGCTGGTTCCGAAGTAGCTCGCGAAGACGATTTCGCGGGCCAGTCCCACGATCCGCGAGATGCCTGTGCCAATCGAGAAGATTGCCGTGTTGCGAGCAACACGCCCGCCGCCACTCGGTGGCCCCCCACCCGAGGCCACCTCCTCCTCCAAGGAGGTCTCGCCTTCTGCGGCCTGCGCTCCGCCTGGCGACGCTGCGCCCTGGCCGATCGGCTGCCCCTGGCTCGCGGGCTGCTCGGCTTCTCCGGTGGCGGACAAGGCCGCTATAGTACGGCGCTCCGCGGCGCGCCCGCAGCTTCTCTGTGACGCCCCGCGGCATCTAGTTATGGCCAACATCCACTCCCAGAAGAAGCGGATCCTCCGTGCCGAGCGCGAGCGCTTGGAGAACCGGCGCTACACCTCCGCGATCAAGACCTACTTCCGTCGGCTCGAGTCAACGATGGCGAGCGACGACACCGCGACGGCCGACGCCGAGCACAAAGAGCTCGTCAGCACGATCGACAAGGCCGTCAAGCGCGGCGCGATGCACAAGAACACTGGCGCCCACCGCAAGTCGCGTGCCGCCAGGCTTCGCGCCGGCATTTCGTCAGAGTCCTAGCTGGTTTCTCTAGGTTGTGATCGTCTCGATCGCTCGCAGTGCGATCGTGTCCTCGTCCAGTGCGGCTGAGGTCGAACGGCTGGAGGCGAGCACCGCGCCACCGCGCGAGTCGAGCTCTAAATCGGCCAGCGCGCCCAGGGCCTGGCGCAGCCGGTCGGGATCGGTGCGGGTCACGTCCGCGATCAACCGCTCCGCCGCGCGCGCGGGCATGCGCAGCCCGCGCTTGACCTCGGCCACAGACTCGCCCGCGCGCAGACGCAGCGCGATCGCGAGCGCATCGCGCAGCCGCTGAGCCATCAGATACATCAGCCCGGGCAGTCGCTCGCCCTGCTCGCGTAAACGCAGATAGGACAGCGTCGCCTCCTGGGTGTCACCACCGACGAGCGCATCGGCCAGCGCGTATGCCCGCCACTCCGCCGAGTGCGCCGCACGGTGCTCGATGTCCTGCACCCCCACCCGCCTCCTCGCGGCCTGTGAGGGAGCGGCCTCCAAAGTGTCGGCCTCCCCGGAATCGCCTTCCAGCGCGAGCTTCTCGAGCTCCCGCAGCAGCCGCTGCTGGCGCTCGCCCACCTGGGCGACCAGCGCTTTCGCCGCTGCCGCGTCGAGCCCGAGGCCCATGCGCGCGGCCTGCTCGCGCGCCCACTTGGCCAGCTCCCACGGCTTGACCGTCGCCTGAGGTACGACCTGCCCGCCCGCGCGTTTGACCGCCTCGTGGACCGCCGCCGGCGCCTTGGCGCGACTGTCCTCGCGCGCGAACAGAGCCACGGTGGTGTCCGGTGGCATCGCCTTCATCGCATCCGTTAGGTGCTTCTCCACATCGGCCTGTCGCCAGCGCTCCACCCCTTCAACGAGGATCACGCGCCGGCCCACCGTCAAGGTCATCGCCGCGAGCGCGTCCGCCACCCCGATGGGCGTTCCCGCGTCGCCCTCGAGCAGCTCAACATTGCCGGCGCCGCCCTCCCCTTCCGCCAGCGCGCGCAGACCGGCGCGGCGCTCGGCGACCGCGCCGTGGTCGTCGCCGTGGATCAGATATGCGGGCTTCAGCTCGGCCACTGGCGACCGAGTGTATGCGCCTGCGAAGATGGCTCGCAGCGAGCTCTAGACGACCGAGAGGCAAGCGAGGCCATGATGCAAGGAGCGTGGCGTACCGATCGCCGATCAGATGCAATCGTCGATCGGCCAGCACGCGAGCGACGGAGGACGCAGCGTCGCGCCGCTTATCGTTCGTCTAGCGCACGACGAGGTTGACGAGCTTGCCGGGCACGACGATCTCCTTGACAACCTCTTTCCCGTCCACATGGGCCTTCACGTTGGGCGCGGCTCGGCACAGCTCCTTCAGCTCCTCCGCGCTCGCGTCCGTCGCGGCCTGCACGCGGTCGCGTAGCTTGCCGTTGACCTGGCAGACCAGCTCGTATACGTCGCGCTCCAGCAGGGCTTCATCGGCCTGGGGCCAGGGCTCTTCCCACACACGCTTGCCGGTTAGACGGTCGTAGACGTCCGCGCAGATGTGGGGTGCGAACGGGAACAGCAGCGATGCGGCAGTGGCGAGCGCGAAGCGCAGCGTCTCTACCTCAGTGGACTCGCGCAGCCGCGAGCATTCGTTCAGCAACTCCATCACCGCGGCGATCGCCGTGTTGAACGCGAACCTGCGCAGATCCCCCGACACCTTGTCGATCGCCCAGTGTGCCTTACGCAACAGTGCGAGATCGTCGCCCTCCGCCGCTGTCGACCCCAACAATTCGCCCATCGGCGCGCCTGCCCGCTCGGCGGTCTCGGCCGCCAGGCGCCACAGCCGGGCGAGAAACCGGTGTACGCCCTCCATGCCCTCATCAGACCAGTCCGCGTCCTGGTCGGGCGGGCCGATGAACAGGATGTAGCAGCGAGCCGTATCGGCGCCGTAGCGCTCCACGATCGACGCGGGCGAGACGACGTTGCCCCGGGACTTGCTCATCTTTGCGCCGTCCTTCGTCACCATCCCCTGCGTGAACAGCGCCTTGAAAGGCTCCTGGAAATCGAGATGCCCGAGGTCGGCGAGCGCCTTTGTGAAGAAGCGTGCGTACAGCAAATGCAGAATCGCGTGCTCGACTCCGCCGATGTACTGGTCCACCGGCATCCACTCGCGCAGCGCCTCCCGCGCCCACGCCGCCTGGTCGTTGCGTGCGTCGCAATAGCGCAGGAAGTACCACGACGAGTCCACGAAGGTGTCCATCGTGTCCGTCTCCCGTTTCGCGCTCTCCCCGCAGGAGGGACACTTCGTGTTCACCCACTCCTCCGCCGCCGCCAGCGGCGAGCGACCCTTCGGCGTGTAGTCCTCGATGTCGGGTAGCTCCACCGGGAGCTCGTCCTCGGGCACGGGCATCATCCCGCACTTCTCGCAGTAGACGATCGGGATCGGGCATCCCCAGTAGCGCTGTCTGGACACCAGCCAGTCGCGTAAGCGATAGTTGACCGACGCGTGGCCCTTGCCCTCGCGGTCCAGCCATTGCACGATCGCGCCGAGCGCCTCGCGGTTGGCCATGCCGTCAAAGTCGGGGTGCGAGTTGACGAGCGTGCCGTCGCCAGCATACGGCAGCCCCTGCTCATCCCCCCCATCCTCTGGAGGGGTGGGCGGGCCTTCAATGACGCGGCGGATCGGCAACCCGTACGCGCGCGCGAATGCGTAATCGCGCTCGTCGTGGCCCGGGACCGCCATGATCGCGCCGGTGCCGTACTCCATCAGCACATAGTCGGCCACATACATCGGGATTTGCTCGCCGTTGACCGGGTTGGTGACCGTCCGTCCCAGCGGGACTCCAGTCTTTGGCTTCTCGGCGTTGCCGCGCTCCTCGTTCGACTCGTTCAACGCGTGGTTGATGTACTCGTGCACGTCCCCCTCGTGGGGAGTGCCCTCGACGAGCCGCAGTACGTCCGGGTGCTCTGGTGCCATCACGAAGAACGTCGCGCCGAACAGGGTGTCCGGGCGAGTCGTGAACACGGGGTAGTCGATCTGCATCTCCTCGCAGCGGAACGTCACCTCAGCGCCCTCTGAACGCCCGATCCAGTTGCGCTGCATCGTCTTTACGTGCTCGGGCCACTCAATCTCATCGAGATCGCCCAGCAACCGCTCGGCGTAATCGGTGATGCGTAGGAACCACTGCTCGAGCTGCCTGACCTCCACGAGCGCGCCGCAGCGCTCGCAGCACCCCTCACTGTCCACCTGCTCGTTGGCGAGCACCGTCTGATCGTTCGGACACCACTTGACCGCCGCCTCCTTGCGGTAGGCGAGCCCAGCATGAAAAAGCTGGAGAAATATCCACTGCGTCCAGCGGTAATAGCTCGGCTCGTGCGTCGCCAGCTCACGCGACCAGTCGATCGAGATCCCCCAGCGACGGAACTGGCGCTGGAACGAGGCGATCGACTCGGCCGTCGAGTCACGCGGGTGCACGCCCGTCTTGATCGCATGGTTCTCGGCGGGCAGCCCGAAGGCGTCATAGCCCATCGGGTGCAGCACGCGGCGACCAAGGCGACGGTGATAGTGCGCGATCGCGTCGCCGACCGAGTAGACCTTGAGATGACCGATATGGGGCTCGCCGCTCGGATAGGGGAGCATCTCGAGCACATAGGAGCTCGGCGTCTCGCCGATGGCGGCTGACACGCTCGGATCCGACATGTGGGCGCCGCCCTCGTTGGCGACCTCCCAGGTGCGCTCCTCAGCCCACACCGCCTGCCAGCGGGGCTCTATCTCCTGTGGGTCGAAGCGATACTCAGCCATCGGAGATCGCAGATTAGCTCCCTGCCCTCCGCGGCGAGGACCGCTCAGCGACCGCCGAAGATGCGCAGCAGGGTGAGGAAGATATTGATCACGTTGATGAACACGCCGGTGGCGATCCACACGACGTCGCGCTCAGTGGCCTGGCGGCGGATGATCTGAAAGTAGATCGCCAGGTAGGCGCTGACGATCACATAGATCGCGAGGTTGAGTAGGAAGTGTTCGCCGGAGCCGATCAGGATCAGCACGATGCTGAGCGCGAAGACCCCCAGCAGCGCGAAGAACAGTGGGCGCATCCAGCGGATCAGGTCGCGCGAGGTGGCAAAGCCGTATGAGCCCATCACCCCGACCGTCAGCACAGTGCCACCGGCGGCCTGGTAGATCGCGTTGGGGTCAGCCGTCGAGTACTCGGCGATCACCGGTCCGAGCCCGAGCCCAAGCAGCAGCGCGAGCGCGAACAGCCACGTCATTCCCATCGGGCCTTCACGCAGGGGTGAGACAAACATCTGCACCAGAACCATCCCGAAGAATCCAAACTCGCAAATCTCGGCGGTTCCGAACGGCAGATCACGCCCGATATAGGTGCCTGCGGCGGCGAAGGCAAGCGCCATGGCAACCAGAAACATCACCTGGCCCAGCAGAAATGTCGAGCTGGCCGCTCGAGCGCCGGCGCGTGCGTCGAAGATACTCAGTGATCTCTGCTTCGCCGAGGCTGCGAACGGATTATCAGGCGGCATCTGCGGTCTCCCCCCGCTCGGGGTTTCTGAGTGCCCTCACGGTAGCGCAACGAGGGTGTCGATTGTTGGAAATCGCGTGCAAATCAGCATGGTCCCCCGGTTCCGCACGCCGGAGGTTAGCGGGCGAGTTCCTGTTCCTGGATGCGCGGGCTCAGCGAGCGCACCAGCTCCACGATCTGAGCCGGAGCCGTGCGCGGCGAGCCCGCTGCAAACGGCGGCTGCGGGTCGTACTCGATGCCGAGCTGGATCGCCTGGGCAACCGAATCTCCTGCGATCCGAGCGGCCAGCGTGAGCGCCATGTCGATGCCCGCCGACACGCCTGCGGCAGTGACGAGCTTCCCGTCGAATACCACGCGCTCTGAGACCGGCTCGGCGCCAAGACGGCGCAGTTCCTCCATCGCCAGCCAATGACTCGTGGCGCGCTTGCCCTCGAGCAGCCCGGCGGCGGCAAGGATCAGCGAGCCAGTGCACACGGACGTCGTCCAAGTACTCGTGCGGTCCGCGGTCCGCAGCCATTCGAGCACGGCGTCGCCCGCCCGCGCCACGACGTCGCCGGGGCCGCCGGGGACAAGCACGATGTCCGGCTGGGCGACCTCGGTGAGTAAGCGCTCGGGCAGCAACGTGAGCATGCCGTTGTCGGTGCGCACCGGACCGAGCTCGGCGGCCACGAACGCGACGTCTGCACCGGGAAGCCGGCTCAGCACCTCGTACGGTCCGATTGCGTCGAGCGCCGTCAACCGGTCATAGACCACGACCGCGATGTTGATGGGCTTGGCTAGCTGCTGGTCATATGCGTGTTGGTCGCTCATGCGGCTGTCTCCTCGGCGGTGGGGGCTTGGAAGCGCCGCCGGTACTCGGCGGGGCCGACGTGTAGCGTGCGCAGGAAGGCTCGGCGCATGGTCTCGGCGGTCGCGAAGCCGCAGGCGGCGGCGATCGCGCCGATTGGATCGTCCGTGTCCTCGAGTCCTCGCCGCGCCGCCTCGAGACGCACCCGCTCGACGTGGCGGGCCGGGGTGACGCCCGTTTCCGCGCGAAAGACGCGGGCGAAATGCCGCGGGCTCATGTGGGCATGAGCGGCGAGCGCCTCCACCGATAGATCGTCCGCGGGGTTCTCAAGCGCATAGCGCTGCACCTCGCGCAACGGCTCGCGCTCGGGTTGCTGCGCGGCGAGCGTGGCGCTGAACTGCGATTGGTTGCCGGGGCGGCGCAGGAACAGCACGAGATGGCGCGCGATCTGAAGCGCCGTGTCGCGGTCGAGGTCCTCCTCGACGAGCGCCAGCGCCAGGTCCATGCCAGAGGTTACGCCGGCTGACGTCCACACGGCGCCGTCGCGGATGAAGATCGGCTCTGGATCGACATGCACGTTGGGATGGCGACGGGCCAACTCCTCGGCTGACGCCCAGTGCGTGGTCGCGCGGCGACCGTCGAGCAGTCCCGCCGCGGCGAGCAGGAACGCGCCCGTACACACCGAGGTTACGCGTCGTGTCCGCGATGGCGCCTGGGAGATCCAGTCGAGGAGCGCGTCATCGGCCGCCGCGTCGAGCGCGCCCAGGCCACCACCAGCCACGATTAGGGTGTCGATCTCAGGGGGCGCCTCTGCCAGGACGCCATGCGGCAGCACCGTTAGACCGCTCGACGTGCGCAGCGGCGCGCCATCCCGGCTGAGAATCCGTATTTCATAACCGCGCTCGGACCGACCTGTCGCCTCGATCAGCTGCTGAGCCCCGGCGAACACCTCGAGCGGACCGGCGATATCGAGACTCTGTACGCCCGGATAGGCGACGATGACGATCTGGCGTGGGGCTTGAGTGACCCGATCTCGGGCCAGAGCTTTGAGATATGGGGCTGGAGCGCGAGACATAACCCGATCATGACCCAAGACCGGCTTGTCCGCAAGGACATTTTTCCCACGTTTTCTGCCATACTTTCCAGTGCACATCTCATGGCGGTGCACCAGCCTTGCGCGGTTTACCATTGGCCGGATGGAGTCTGACCATGTGTCCGCGCAGGTGACCGACATCGTCGAGGCCGCCGAACGTACGGCGGCAGAGCTGCGCGCACAGGCCGAGGCGCGGGTCCGGGAGCGAATCGCCGAGGCCGACCGCGCCGCCGACAACCGCGTGGGAGCAGCCGAGGAGGAGGCCGAGGAGATCCTCCACGCCGCCCGCTCACAGGCCGAGTCCGCCAGGAACGAAGCCGTATCGGCGGTCGGAGAGATTCACGGTGAGGCCGAGGAGCGTCTGCGGGAGGCTGAGCGGGCACGCAGCTCGGCGCATGAGGAAGCTGAGCAAACCCGCACGACGGCCCGCGAGCAGGCCGAGCAGATACGTATCGATGCACGCGAGGAAGCAGAGCGCACGCTGGGTGAGAGCAGCACGCAGGCCGAGGACGCGCTGGCAAGCGCACAAGCAGAGGCCGCCCAGATCCTGACTGTGGCACAGGAGCGGGCAAACCAGTTGCTCACCGAGGGCCGGGAGGAATCCGAGCGGGTGCTCGCCGCCGCAAGGCAGGAGTCCGAGCGGCTATCAGCGAGCTCGCGTGAGGAAGCCGCCCGAGTAGCCGCCGAGGCCCGCGAGCAGACCGAGCGCCTCCTCGCCAGCGGCGGCGAGGACCTCGACCGCCTGCGCGCCGAGGCGCAAGAGCAGGCCCAGCAGGTGCGCGCCAAGGCGCGAGCCGACGCCCGTGAGATCGTCAGCGAAGCTCACGTGGCAGCGCGCGAGGTGCTGCGCGAGGGGACGGAGCTCTCGCGCAATCTGCGCGAGCTGTCTGTCTCGCTGCGCAACAACGCTGAGCGACTGCTGCGTGACGTGCGCCTCGCACACGGCGGCATGACCGCGCGGCTGGACCAGGCCGGGCCGGGCGCCGGCGCACGAGGCCCTGAGGAGCCCGGCGAAGATCTCGACGTGCCGGAGTTCATCCCCCCGGGATAGCAACCAGTCCACCACGGCAAACCCTCGAGCACAGCCCCACTGATCCCAGCCCGGCGTTATACGATGGTTGGTGACTCGGGGCTATAGCTCAGCTGGGAGAGCGCCGCCATGGCATGGCGGAGGTCGTCGGTTCGATCCCGACTAGCTCCACTGAACTCGTCTGTGCGTTGACCGCCGGCACACGACGACACCACCGACCGGATCTCCGTATCGGCATACTTGTTGGCACATCCCTCTAGCCGGAGGAGCACCACGATGAAGAACCAGCTTCCCGCTGGCCCGCGCATGCCCGCCGTGCTGCAGACGCTCGGTACGTGGAACCGTCCCACTGCCTTCTTGAGCCGCTGTCGAGCACGCTATGGCAAGCGCTTCACGATCCGCTCCCTGGGTCAGCCGCCGTTCGTGGTGCTGTCCGACCCGCAGGACATCAAGGAACTGTTCACGGCCCCACCCGAGGTGCTGCACCCGGGCGAGGGGGCCAGGATCCTGCAGCCGATCGTCGGCCGCCACTCGGTGATCCTGCTCGACGAGGCGCCCCATCTGGAACAGCGCAAGCTGCTGCTGCCGGCCTTCCACGGCGAGCGGATGCAGGCTCTGGCTGGGCTGATGGGAGAGCTGACCAAGCGCGAGGTGTCGCGCTGGCCGTGCGAGGAGACGATCGAGCTGCATCCGCGCCTGCAGCACCTGACGCTCGAGATCGTCCTACGCGCGGTATTCGGACTGGAGCAGGGCGCGCGCCTCGAGGGGTTGCGCGAGCTGCTCACCGAGCTGCTGGCGTTTGGTGATAACCCGCTGTCGATCCTGCCCCTCCCCCGACACCCGCTGGCCCAGCGCTTGCTGAGCAGCCGCGGGCCGGTGGCCAAGCTGGAGCGGCTGGTGGCACAGGCCGACGAGCTCATCTTCGCGCTGATCGAGGAACGCCGCCGCGACGGCGCTGAGGGCGCGGATGTGCTGGCACTGCTGCTGGGGGCCGAGCACGAGGACGGCTCGCCGATGAGCCCTACTGAGCTGCGCGACGAGCTGGTAACGGCGCTGGTGGCGGGACACGAGACGACCGCCTCACAGCTGGCCTGGGGGTTCACGCAACTCTCGCGCGAGCCGGCGGTGGTGGAGCGCGTGGTCAAGGAGCTCGAGGATGACTCTGAGGATGAGTACCTGACGGCCACCATCAACGAGATCATGCGCCTGCGACCCGTTCTGCCAAACGCCGAGCCCCGCCTGGTCAAGCAGCCAATCCAGATTGGCGGCGTCACCTATCCAGTCGGGGTGGTGTTGACCGCCAACGCCTACCTCGTGCACCACGATCCAGAGATCTACCCCGAGCCCCACGCCTTCCGCCCGGAGAGGTTCATGGAGAACCCCCCGGGGACCTACACCTGGATTCCGTTCGGGGGCGGACGCCGGCGCTGTCTGGGCGCGAGCTTTGCGCTGCTCGAGATGAAGGTGGTGCTGCGCGAGGTGCTGGAGCGCTATGAGCTGGAGCCCACAGGCGAGCGTCCCGAGACAGCGCGCAGGCGTGGCATCACAATCAGTCCCGCCAAGGGCTGTCAGATCATCCTTCGCAACCGCCTCGGAGCCCGGGAATCCTCGCCTGAGGTCCCCCTGGGCGCGGTGGCCATGGTCTGAGCAGACCAAGGATGAAGTTCAGCGTGCGTCCGTACGCTTCTCCGCGAGAGCGCGCGCCGAAGAACCTGTTTCAAGAAGATTGGCACGTCCGGGTGTGTCCCTGGACGCGGCGCTGGACCGATCGAAGATCCATGGGATCTTCGATCGTCGCCACGTGACGGCTTGCGCATGCCACCAGCATGCGCTTCGCCGGGTGGGTGGGCATTCGATCTGTCCCAGCTTGATCCATGAACACCCCGACCACACCACCTATCTCGAAACAGGTTCTGAGCGACCTACCGTGCCGGCTGGTGGCGCACACGGTCGCGCACCTCGGCGTAGCGCAGCGCCTCATACGCGATCAGCGCAGAGAGCAGCGCCGCGAGGATCCCGAGCGTCACCAGCGCCGGCAGCGCCGCCCCCGCGGGCAGCAGCGCGAGCAGGACGATTGCGCATACGAGCCGGCGGCGGTTGAGCGTCCGCATGTTGCGTAGTCGGAACGCGACGTGGGCGAGCAGGTACAGCGCGGCACCACCGAGCAGCGCGGCCGCCGGGATGAGCTTAAGTGGATCGTCCACGTGGCCGATCGTGCGCTTGATCCCGACCGCGATCAGCGCGATGCCGGCGACCATCGGGAAGTGCAGATAGGAGTAGGAGTCGCGCGCGATCTCGTTGCGCTCGCGTCCCTCCTCGGCCCGCGCCAGGCGCCGTCCGGCAACGATCGCGACGACATCGAAGTACACCCACCACAGCGCCGCCGTTACCACTACGCCGAGCACCGCAGCCGCGACGATGCCCGCGCCGATCACGGTCTTGGCGCCGACGCCGATCGCGACGATCGACTCGCCCAGCGCGATGATCACGATCAGCCCGTGACGCTCGGCGAAGTGCCCAGGCACGAGCTTCCAGCCCTCGGCGCCGAACAGGTATGGCCCGCCCATGTCGAGCACCAGCGCAAGCCCCCACAGGCTGAGCTGAAGCGTCCCGTTGGTGAACGCCGCACAGAACAACAGCCCGGCGCCGGTCGCCGTGCTGCCGGCCAGCCCGATCACCGAATGACGCAACGCCGCGTCCTCGCGGCTGGCAAGCATGAACAGCACGATGTGCGCCGCGCGCACCGCTGCGTAAGCACACGCGAACAGCAGCGCCTCGGAGCCGAACGCTCCCGGCACACATAGAGCGGCCACAAGAAACGCGGCCATCGCCGCGAACATCGCCAGGCGCACCGCGCCCTCCTCCGGATCGACGACGCTCGTCAGCCATGCATACCCGGTCCAGGACCACCACAGCATCCCTAGCACGAGCATCCCCTTGAGCATCCCTTCCCAGGTCGGCGTCCGCGCGATCAGCGTCGTGCACTGCGTCAACGCCAGCACGAACACCAAGTCGAAGAATAGCTCGAGCGGCGTCACCCGCTCGCCCTCGCGCATCACGGCACTCACGCGCGGGGCGCGGTTGGAGGCGGTTGTGCTCACACCGCCATCTTCGCAAGTCCCGGCGGTTGGGCCCCCAAAGAGCACCTAACAAAAAGATCGGCACGTCCGGATGCGCACCTGGACACGGGGCTGGACCACCGATAGGAGATCAAATGCTATCTCCTATCGGCCAGCAGATCAACGGGATCTTCGATCGTCGCCACGTGACGGCTTGCACGTGCTGGGCGATCCTGGATGATCGGCAGCGTGCGCTGCGCCGGGCGGGCGGGCATCCGATCCGTCGGGTGGGTGGGCATTCAATCATCCATGCACGCCCCGACCGCACCGCCTATTTTGTTAGGTGCTCTACCCGCTCTCACTCACGGCCCGGGCCGGCGCCTCTCCCCACAGCTGCTCCAGCCGATAGAACGCGCGCGTCTCGGGCGTAAAGATGTGGACCACCACGTCGAGATAATCCATCAGGATCCAGTCCGCCTTGGCCTGACCCTCGACGCGGCGCGGCAGCGTGTCGTGCTCGCGCTTTACCCCCTCGAGGATTCCGTTGTGGATCGCCTTGGTCTGGCGGCCGGTGTTGCCCGTGCAGATCACAAAGTAGTCGGTGTACCCGAGCACGCCGCGCAGATCGAGCTCCACCAGATCTTGGGCCTTCTTGTCCGTTGCATAGCGTGCGATCTCGCCGAGAAGCTCCTCAGGCCGCATCAGCTTCCAACCTCAGATCCCGCGCGATACAGGTCGTGCTCGGCTATGTACGCCGCCACCGCGGGCCCCACCAGCTCCTCGATTGGCTCTCCCTTCGCGACGTGCTCGCGCACGAGGGAGGATGAGATCTCAATCACGGGCATCTCCAGGAATCTCACGCCGCCCGCCCCGCGTTCGGTGGCCGCCGCCCGCCCATCGGTTCTCCTCAGCGGGGCGAGGATATCAAGCATCTCCCGCCGACCGGTCGATCCCACGCGTGCAGCGACCGCCAAATCCGCCAGCGCGAAGAACTCTCCCGGCTCGCGCCACACCGGCATTGTGCGCGCCGTGTCCGCTCCCACGATGAACGTCAGCTGCGCGTCCGGATAGCTGGCATGTATCGCTCTCAGAGTATCCACCGTATAGGACGGTCCGCCGCGCTCGATCTCTAGCTCACAGACGACCAACCCCGCCTCATCGCCCACCGCTAGATGGCACATCTGAAGGCGGTGGGCTGGGCCGGGATCATCCACGGCGGGCTTGTGCGGAGCGCCGTGCGCTGGCATCAGCACCACGCGCTGCAACCCCAGCTCTCCGAAAGCGTGGCGCGCGAGCGCCAGGTGCCCCAGGTGCGGCGGGTTGAACGTCCCGCCGAGGATGCCGATGCGGGTCACCGGCAGGTCAACCGCGGATATGCCCGTCGCCCTCGATGAGGTACTTGAAGGTGCACAGCTCGCGCAACCCGATCGGCCCGCGCGCGTGCAACTTCTGTGTGGAGTTGCCGATCTCCGCGCCCATCCCGAACTCACCCCCGTCGGTGAACCGTGTCGAGGCGTTTACGTACACGCATGCAGCGTCTACCCCGAGCTGAAAAGCCCTCGCCACAGCCGTGTCGCGGGTGACGATCGCCTCGGAGTGCCCGCTGCCGTAGCGGCCGATGTGCTCGATCGCGTCCTCTGCTGAATCGACCACCCCGATCGCGATCGTGAGGTCCAGGTACTCGGTCTCCCAGTCCTCCTCGGTGACCTCTTCTAGCGCGTCGCCAGCTTGCGGTCCAGCGATGGCGACAGTGCGCTCGTCCGCTCGCAAACGCACCCCCGCAGCCCGCAGAGACCGAACGATCCTGGGCACGAACTCCGCGGCTACAGCCTCGTGCACGAGCAACGTCTCGGCCGCGTTGCAGACGCCCGGACGCTGGACCTTGGCGTTGATCACGATCGCCTCCGCCTGATCCACGTCGGCAGACGCGTCGACATACACGTGGCAGTTTCCAGATGCCGCGTAGATCACCGGCACCTTGGCCACGTCCTTCAGCGCCGCCTTCAACCCCTCGCCCCCCCGGGGGATGATCAGATCGACGGTCTGGATCTGGGTCGCGAGCTCCGCCAGCTCCTCCCTGCCGCCACCAGCCACGAGGCTCACACAGCCCTGTGGCAACCCGGCAGAAACCGCGGCCTCCGCGGCGATTTGGGCAAGCGCGGCGTTGGAGTGCATCGCCGAGGACGATCCCCGCAGGACGATCGCATTACCCGACTTCAGGCACAGCGCGGCCGCGTCTATCGTGACGTTCGGCCGCGCCTCGTAGACGACCGCGACCACCCCCAGCGGTACACGCACCTTGCGCACATCCAACCCGTTCGACAGCCTGTGACCGTCGATCACCTCACCCACCGGGTCACCCAGCGCCACGATCTGCCGGACCGCCTTCGCGATGCCCTCGATCCGCGCCTCGTCCAGCCGCAGCCTGTCGAGCAGCGCGTCGCCGATCTCCGCGTCGCGGCCGGCGTGCATGTCGCGCGCGTTCGCTTCGAGTATCTCCTCTGTGCGCTCTTGGAGCGCCGCCGCGATCGCCTCCAACGCCGCGTCCTTCGTGGCGGTGTCCACGCGCGCGAGGGCCCGCGCCGCGCGCTTGGCGGAGCGGCAGATGTCCGCGACTTGAGAGGTGACGGTGGCCATGGCTCTACAGGGTACGACGGTCAGTCGAGAACCAGATAGTCGCGGTGCACGGCCTCGTCGGTTGCGCGCGGCAACAGCTCGCGAACGGCCGCCGACTGCATCCCCATCACCTGGCGCAGCTCCGAGGCGGAGTAGTTGCAGATGCCCTTTGCCAGCGGCCTCAATCGCCCCCCGGCTGCCGCGTCCCGTTCGATGATGTCCACCGCGTCGCCGGCGTCGAACTCGTCCTGCACATCCACCACTCCGACCGGCAGCAGGCTGGCGCTTGCCTCCCGCACCGCGCGCGCAGCGCCCTGGTCGACGATCAGCCTGCCCCGCGCGGGCTTCGCGTACTTCAGCCACAGCTTGAAGCTCGAGTACTTAGCCTCGCGCGGCGCGAACCGGGTCCCCTCGTGGCCGCCCGCGAGCACCGCCTCGAGCGCCTCGGGGCGCAGGCCGTTGCAGATCACGGTCTCGATCCCCGCCGCGGTCGCCATGTCCGCCGCCACCACCTTCGAGCGCATTCCGCCCGATCCCAGCGGCGAGGTCGTGTGGCCGATCTCGAGCTCCTCGAGGGCGTCGAAGTCGCTGACCTCCTCGACCAGCGTCGCGCTCGCATCGATTCGCGGATCGGCGCTGTAGAGGCCGTCGATATCCGTCAGCAGCACCAACAGATCGGCAGATACGAGCAGCGCCACCTGCGCCGCGAGAAAGTCGTTGTCGCCGAAGGAGATCTCATCGGTGGCGGTCGTGTCGTTCTCGTTGATCACCGGCAGCACCCGCCACTCCAGCAGCGTGGCGAGCGTCTGACGCGCGTTGAGATAGTGCGTGCGGGCGCTCATGTCGAAGAAGGTCAGCAGCACCTGCGCGCTCGTCACGCCCCGCTCGCGCAGCAGCTCGTCATAGATGCGGTACAGCTTGCCTTGGCCGACCGCGCTCGCCGCCTGCAACTCTCCGATCGAAGTCGGGCGCTGGGGCAGCTCCATCACGCGCATCCCCCGCGCGATCGCGCCGCTGGTGACGACGATCACCTCCACGCCTTCCCGGTGCACGCCGGCGAGCACCTCGCATGCGCGCGCGAGCGTCTCCACGCGCGGCTCGCCGTCCCCGTCGGTGACGACGCTCGATCCCAACTTGACCACTACGCGTCTCATGCACGGGAGCCTACGGGGCCGCGCTCCCTACGGGGCCGCGCTCGGGTCCAGCTCGAAGGCGACACCCGCGATCTCGATCTCGTCCCCCGGCTGGAAGCCCTCGGCCTCCAGCGCGCGCAACACTCCGATCTTTCGCAGCCTGCCCTCGACGTAGGCCATCGCGTCCTCGTTCTCGATGTCATAGCGCTCGAGCAACCGCTCGATCCCCTTGCCGCGCACGGCGAATGCCCGCGGCCCGAGCTTCTCGACGCGAAAGCCACCGGCTGGCGCTGGGCGAAAAACGATGTGCTCGGCCAATTCCTCCTCGTCCACGTCGATGCCGGTTCTTACGGTCGTGTCCCCTGCGAGTGTGGTGCTCCAGGGTGCGACGCTCTGCAACAACTCACTCGCGAGCTCCTGTAATCCAGCACCGGTAGCGCTCGACGTGACGATCACCGCCACCGCCGGCCCAAGCCGGCCTTCCCACTCCGCCACCGCCGCCTTCGCGCGCTCCTCCGTCACGAGGTCCACCTTGGACAGCGCCAGCACGCGCGGCAGCCGTGCCAGGCGCTCGTCGTGCGCGGCCAGCTCCCGCTCGATCACCGCGTGGTTGAGCGCCGCATCGGCATCCTCGCCCGCGGTCAGCTCGGGGGCTATATCCAGCACGTGGACGAGCAGGCGCGTGCGCTCCACGTGCGCGAGGAAGTCGTGTCCCAGCCCGGCGCCCGCGCTCGCCCCCTCGATCAGCCCGGGAATATCGGCGACCACGAGCTGGCGTTCCTCGCCTTCGAGCACCCCCAGCACCGGTGAAAGCGTCGTAAACGGGTAGTCGGCCACCTTCGGCGCGGCGCGCGTGAGTCGCGACAAGAGCGATGACTTACCGGCGTTTGGCAATCCCACGAGGCCGACATCCGCGAGCAGCTTCAGCCGGAGCTCCAGCCAGCCTTCCTCTCCCTGAAGGCCGCGCTCTGAGAAACGTGGTGCCTGGCGGGTCGGCGTGGCAAAGCGCTTGTTCCCCTTGCCACCGGAGCCGCCGCGCGCCACCGTCGTCCGCTGGCCCGCCATCAGCAGTTCCCAGCGCCCCGCACGCAAATCCCCATCCTCGCCATCCGGCCCAGCCGAACCGGTCACCTGGGTTCCGGGGGGCACCCCGATCACCAGGGTCTCCCCGTCCGCTCCGTGACGCAGCGAGCCCTCACCGTGCCCGCCTCGCCCGGCGCGATGGTGCGTCTTGCGCCGAAAGCTCTGCAAATCTCGCAGCGAGTCGTCGCACACCAGCACCACGTCTCCACCGCGTCCGCCGTCGCCGCCGTCGGGCCCTCCGCGCGGCACGTGCGCTTCGCGGCGAAAGCCCACGCAGCCGTCGCCGCCGGTGCCCGCCTGGACATGGATCCTCGCACGATCGTGCAGCATGGCCGTCATCGTGACAGCCCGGCCCGGATCTGCTCGATCAGGCGTGGGCCAGCTTGTGCGAGAAGTAGAAGCCCGCCGCGGCTACCGCGCCTGCCACGGCAACCGTGCCGATCACGCCTTTCCTGGGCAGGGCCTCACGCGCAGCGATCGTCGCGAGCACATCCACCGAGTCAACCACCGCACAGACGGCCTGCACACGCGGCCCAAACACGGGATCGTCGATCGTATGCAGGGTGGCGATCCCCAGGGCAAGATCCCGCGCGCCGAGCGACCTTACCAGATCACGCACGACCGGCTGCTCTGCATGACGCTTTCCCAGCCACCTCGAAGTAATTTGCTCGGGCGCCAGGAGCACCGCCACGCCCAGCGCAGCGCGTCCCGCTGCGAGCACCCACGCTCCCTGCCGTGGATTCATTGCGACTCGAAGATTACTCTAGTGTCTTGAGTCATAAATTCGGTCAGTGTTTGCCGGATGGATGGACGTGATCTGACGTTCGACGGTGCCGGTGAGTGTGTTCGTGGCACATGGCGGGCGGCGGCGGGCGTCAGGCGCCGGGAAACTCAAGCGTATTTATGACTCACGACACTAACTGGCGTCGCCGGCGGGCAGCACGCTCACCCGGCGCCCGTGACGCCCGGTGGTGAACTGCACGGTCCCCGCGGCGCGTGCATACAAAGTGTCGTCCTTGCCGATGCCAACGCCGGCGCCCGGCTTGAATTTGGTGCCGCGCTGGCGCACGATAATCTCCCCGCCGGTCACCGTCTGACCGGCGAACGTCTTCACGCCGAGTCTTTGCGCGTTTGAGTCGCGCCCGTTGCGGCTGGAGCCCAGCCCCTTCTTATGAGCCATGCTTGATCTCCGTGACCTCGATGCGCGTCAGCTCCTGGCGGTGGCCGGTGCGCCGCTTGTACCCGCGCTTGGGCTTGAACTTGAACACACGCAGCTTCTCCCCGCGCTCGTGGGCGATGACCTTCGCGGTCACCTTCACCTTGGCAAGGCCCGCCTTGTCGAACACGGCCTCCTCGGAGCGGTAGAGGATCGGCTCGAGCGCCACATCAGCGCCCTCCTCGACGGCGAGGCGCTCTACGAGCAGCTTCTGGCCATGCTCGACGCGGTACTGCTTGCCGCCGGTCTTCACGATCGCGTACATATCGTCTCTCTACTCTGGGGTGTTCGCCTGCGCTTTGGCAGCCGAACGGCGTCGCCCGCCCCTGCGGCCACGACGCCGAGGCTTGGATTGTAGGTCATCTCCGTCGCCGTCTGTCTCCCCGGCCCGATCTGGCGCCTCACCGTTCAGGGACAGCTCGGGCTCGAGCCGAGGCGCGCTCGACTGGATCTCACCCGGTTGGGATGCAACCGGCTCGGGCTTGGGCGCTGGGCGCCTGCCACCTCGCCGCCCGACTCCTCGGCGATCGGCCAGCGCCACTCCGGGACGCGGCGCGGGCTCGACCACCTCGCCGGACTCGTCGAGCAACAGCGCGCTCGCCGCGGTGCGTCCCACCTGGTCGATGCGCACCATCCGCTTCTCGCCGACATGAGCCGCGGCACCGGCGATCGAGATGATGTAGCCGTCGATTTTCGCCACCGCGTCGTCCACGTCGTACATATGCGGCTCGACGATCTCCACGAGCACCTCGTCGCCCTCGCGGAACGGCAATGCCCGCTCCTCAACCTCCGCGCGGGTGCCCTGAAACGTGATCGCGAAATGTTTTAGCTCGAGCCCTTCGGAACCCTCGAACAGGAACGACTTGCCCGTCTGCGCCTCGAGCCCGTGCAGCACGCGCGAGCCGTGCCCGATGAACTCCGCGGTCACCCGGGGGTTGATCTGCACGAGAAACGCCTCGACCTCCGGGAGCTCGACCGCGATGTCGCGCAGCTTTCGCTCGAACTCGATCGCGATCGTCTCCTCCGAGAGGATCACGCCTTCACCCTCGCATGTCGGACAGGGCCGACTCATGATCTCGCGCACGCCCTCAGTCACGTTCTGGCGGGTCATCTCGACCAGGCCGAGCTTTGACAGCTCGGCGGTGAACGTCTTCGTGCGATCCTCGTCGAGCGTCTTTCTCAGCGTCTTCATGACCGCGTCGCGGTTGCGCGCACGCGCCATGTCGATGAAATCGATCACGATGATCCCGCCGATGTCGCGCAGCCTGAGCTGGTTGACGACCTCCTCGGCGGCCTCTAGGTTCGTCTTTGTGATCGTGTCCTCGAGCCCCGCGCCTTTGCCGCGCCCGATGAAGCTGCCGGAGTTGACGTCGATCACGGTCAGCGCCTCGGCGTAGTCGATCATCAGGTAGCCCCCGCTGGGCAGGTCGACCCGCCGCGACATCACGCCCTCGATCGCCTTGTTCACGCCATATGCCTCGAACAACGGCTCCTTCTGTTCCCACAGCTCCACCCGCTCGGCCAGCTCCGGAGCGGTGCGCGTGAAGAACGACACCAGCCGGCGATACTGCTGCTCGTCGTCGACGATCGCGCGCTCGAAGTGCGCGGAGAAGATGTCGCGTACGACGCGCACGGACAGGTCGGCCTCCTGGAAGACGAGATCCGGGGCGGTCGTATCCTCCACCCGTTTGACGAGCACCTCGTGCAGCTTGTGCAGGTACTTCAGCTCGCGCTCGAAGTCCTCGCGCTTGGCGCCGTGGGCGGCGGTGCGCACGATCGCCCCACCGCCATCGAGGACCAGGCCGGCGGTCTGCCGGCGCAGACGTTCGCGCTCCTTGTCCTCCAGCCGACGGGACACGCCCACGCCCTCGCCGGTGGGGGCGTAGACCATGTAGCGCCCGGCGATCGTCAACTCCATCGACAGCCGCGCACCCTTCGTCTTCAGCGGATCCTTCACAACCTGCACCACGATCTCCTGCCCGGGCGCGAGCAGATCTGCGATCTTGCGCCCTGAGCCGGTTCCACGCCCGCGCTTGGGCGCCTCTACCCCGGGCAGCACGATCTCATCGACGTGCAGAAACCCGTTCTTCTCCAAGCCGATATCGACGAACGCGGCCTCCAGGCCAGGCAGTACGTTGTCGACCTTGCCCTTATAGATGTTGCCGACTATCGACCGGCCACCGCGGCGCTCCAGATAGAGCTCAGCGATGCGGTAACCGGCCTCAGGTGCTCCACTGCCGCGCTTGCGAGGACGATTCGCCGAGGTTCGCGAGGCGGCGGGCGTTCCGCTCGCCTCCAGAAGCGCCACGCGCGTCTCGGCGCGGTCGACGCTGACAAGCACTTGCTTTTTCAATTTTTTGATCCAGTCTTTTTGTCATATCAGTAGAGCGGCACGCGGCCCTTCAGCGCCGCTGAGGCGCGTGCCTGGACGTAGATTGACTGCAGCAAGCCTACGGCCAGAAGGGTGGTGATCACCGACGAGCCGCCATAGCTCATGAGCGGCAGCGTGACGCCGGTGATGGGCATGATCCCAATGGTCATGCCCACGTTTACGAACACTTGAAACATGAGCATAGCCGCTACGCCGGCTGCCACGAGCGACCCGAACAGGTCCTTCGACATGACCAGGATTCGCAGCGTGCGCCACATGAGCAGCGCGTACAACAACAGCACGAGGCCGGCGCCGAGGAAGCCGTACTGCTCACCGACGGCGGCGAAGATGAAGTCGGTGTCGTCCTCGGGCAAGTAGTTGCCCGTGAGCTGGGTCGAGTTAGACCCCCGGCCGGTCTTCTGGCCCGATCCGATCGCGATCTTCGACTGGGCGAGCTGATAGCGGGGATCGGGTTCGCCGGTCTTGGATTCCTTTTCCTTGATTTCCTCGAAGTTCGAGGAGGGGTGCAGGAAGGCCGTCAGCCGTTCGGTCTGATAGGGCTTGAGCACGTGCACGCCGAGCGCGGGCGCCGCCACCAGCACGATCGCGATGGACACGCATACCAGCGCCACCAGTCCGCCCAGCTGCTGCCATGGCGCCCCCGCCACCAGCAGCATGACGAACGCGATCACCATGTACACCATCCCCGAGCCGAGGTCCGGCTGGGCGATCACGAGCATCGCCGGCACCAGCGCCGCGAGCATCACGCGGGCGGTCGTGTCGCGCTCGCGCAGCCGCCGGGCGCGATCGACGATGAACCCCGCCAGCGCCAGGATCAACAGCACCTTGCCGAGCTCAGAGCCCTGAAACGAGAAGAACGGCAGGCTGATCGCCCGCGTGGCGCCTTTGGTTTCCTGGCCCGCCCCGAGCACGGCGAGGATGCTGAGGATCAGCAGGGCGTAGATGCCGTATTTCAGCTGACGCAGGCGCGCGTAGTCGATCCGGGCGAGCACGACCATCAAGGCCAGGCCGATCCCCAGGTAGATCGCCTGGCGGGTGACGTAGTAGTTGGGATCGCCGGGTATCGCTTCATGGGTGGCCGTGCCGAGCGTCATCACCGAGGCAATCCCCAGAACGATCACCGCGAGCGTCAGCAGCGGGTCGAGTGGCATCGCGAACCGTTTGCCCGAGCCCGCGGCGTGGCGCGCCGCGGGCTGCTCGATGCGCTCGGGAGCTTTGATCGGGCTGGTCAGGGGCGTGGGCATCGATGGGTCAGAACGTTTTCGAGGTCCCGGCGACGAACTTCTCGGGCTGGCCGAACCACTTCGACGCAATCAGGCGGGCGATCGGCGCGGCGGTTTCGGCGCCGAAGCCGCCTTCTTCGACGGTCACGGCGATCACGATCGGGCGCTTGGGGTCGGCGATGAAGCACATGTACCACGACTGTTCGACGTGCCCCGCGCGTTCGGCCGTGCCCGTCTTGCCGTACACGGGGTGCTGTGCCTGGTTCCAGCCCGCCCACACGTCCGCGGAGGTGCCGCCCGGCTGGCTGGCAGCCTCGTGGATGCCTTCCATCACGTCGCTCAGGTCAGAGTCGTTCAAGTGCACGCGGCGTTTCGGCGGGAAGTTCTGGCTCAGGCTCTGCACGAGCCCTCCGCTTGGTTCGTCGATCTGGCGGCCGAGGTGGGGCGTGATGACCTCCCCTTCACCGCCGTGAATGTAAGCGTTGGCGAGTGTCGAATAGGCCACCGCCATCTGCAGTGGATCGGTCTGCAAGCTTCCCTGGCCGACCGCCAGGTCCATGTTGTAGCCCACGGTCCACGGCTCGCCCGGTTCGGCCACGATGTGGCAGGGGTGGCCATGGTGTTCGCGCTGACATTTGGATTCGGCTTCGTTTTGCTTGACCAACCACTGCCGGCTGGGAATCGTCCCGGTGAGCTCGCTCGGCAGGTCGATCCCCGTCTGCTCGCCAATCCCCAGTTCGCGAGCCTTGTTCTGGATCACGTCGCCATGGCTGTTGGCAAGCTCGCCGACGGTGAAGAAGTAGGTGTCAGAGGAGACCTTCAGCGCTTCGACGAGACCCACCGCGCCATAGTCGGTGTGGCCGGAGTTGCAGAACTGCTCGCCGGTCACGTCGATGCACTGGCCCCCGCCGAGCGCCTCGCTCGGGTCGATCACGCCCCCTTCGAGCGCCGCCATCGCCGTGATCGGCTTGAACGTCGAGCCCGTCGGGTATGCGCCGTTGACCGCCCGGTTGACCAGGCGTGAGGGCGTTTCTTCGCCGCCGTTCTTGCCCTCGAGCGCCTTGTATTCGCTTTCTGTCAGCGGCTTGGCGAACTTATTCGGATCAAAGCTCGGGTATGAGCCGATCGCGAGCACTTCCCCGTTGAGCGGATCGAGCGCGGTGAACGCCCCGGCGATCGCGGGTTTCCCGCCCGCGCGGGCGTTTTCGATCCCCTCGAGCAGCGCCTTTTCCCCCTCGCGCTGCAGGCCGAGGTCGAGCGTCGTGCCGAGGCTGTAGCCGGCCTTGGGAGGTTGCGGCTGCAGGCGCGTCGGCTCGGGGTAGCCGGCCGAGTTGACCTGCACGCGCTGTACGCCCTCCCGCCCACGCAGATACCGGTCGTAGAAGTACTCGAGCCCTTCCTGGCCAACCACGGTGCCCTGCTGGACCCCACGGAAGGCCGGCTTTTCCAGCTCCGCTTTGTTTACCTGGCCGACGTAGCCGAGCACCTGCGCGGCCATCTCGCCGTAGGGGTAGGAACGAATCGAGACGGGCTGCTGGGTGACGCCGGGGAATTCGCTCTGGCGCTCGGCGAGCTCGGTCAGCACTCCCCGGCCGGCGGCCGTCTTGATCGTCACGGGCGCATATGGCAGCGCCGTGCGGCCCTTGATCACGAGCGCCTCGATGTGACCGGCGCTCATTCCCAACAGCGCGCCCAGCCGCCGATATACGGTCAGCCGGGGCCGGCCCGCGGGCGGCAGCGCCGAGGGCACGATCTGCACCGCGTTGGTCACCATGCTCGCGACGATCGGCTGGCCTTCGCGGTCGAGGATCTGTCCGCGCGGCGCGGCCACCGGCAGGTCGCGCACGGTGTTGGCAGCCGCTTCCTGGACGTACTGTTCGCCGGTCAGCACCTGCAGGTACCACAGGCGGAAGAAGATGATCCCGAACATCAGCAGCGCCACGCCGCCCAGCACCGCCACCCGCAGCGCCAGCTGCGGAGAGACGGGCATCCGTGGATCGGTCGGTTTGACGCGCTCGATCGGCGTGCTCATGTCAGCGGCTCCCACTCATGCGTGCATGGGGATCTAGCCCCGATCGGTAAAGGTGCCGATCCAGCGTCGCCATATGTGCTCGTCTGCTCACGAGCGTGAGAGAGGACTCAGGCCCCCGGTCGTATATGCACGTCTGCGACGACGACGCGGATCGTCGGGCAAGCCCGGTTCGAGGCTGCGGCGCACGACCAGCCACATCGGCAGCGCGAAGATCGTGTCCACGACCACGCCGAGCACGATCTGGCGCAGCAGCTCGAGGCTGACCGGCGCGTCGACACCGAGCATGAACTCGATCAACGAGTACCCCACGGCGGCGGCGGCAGCGGCAGCCGCGCCCACCAGCAGCGGCGTGAGCGTGGCCTGGGGGTCGCGCAGCTCGCGTAGACGCCCGCACCAGTAGCCGATCAGCGTGAAGATCAACGAAGTCACGCCCAGCGTTTGCACCAGCGCCAGGTCGACGAGCAGACCGACCACAAACCCGGTTGCGGCCCCGATCGTCGAGCCGCACAAAAGCCCGACGAACGCCACCACGAGCGGCGACAGATCGACCGTGACGCCAAACACCGGCACCTCGGAGACGACGCCGATCTGGAAGAACACGACGACGAGGATGAGCACCGCGATCCGCGTGAGCAGCGAGCCGGAAAGCGTCATCCGCCGACGCCCGTCGAGGCCGATGTGAGCGGGTTGCCTTCACCGCTGCCCGGGTTGCTCTGCCCGGCACTCGGCAGGCTCGACTGAAGGCCGACCAGACGCGCCGGCTTGCTGCTCTGGGTGTAGGTGAGCACCTGCACGACATTGAGGTTGTGCAGGTCGGCCAGCGGATGCACGTTGACCGACTTGAACCCGCTTTCTTCGTCTTCGGAGCTCACCTGCCCGATCGGTATCCCGGGCGGATAGAGCGAGTCGTCCGGGCTTTCCAACGTTCCTGAGGTGACGACGTTTTCGCCGCGATTGGCCGCGGTTCCGCCCGGCAGGTACTGCAGCACCAGATCGTTCGGTTCGCCTACCTTCGGCTGCACCACGCCGGTTGCGTTCGTCCCGTTGATCCGTGCGGAGACGCCGACTTCTGAGTCGGTGATCAGATCGACCACGGCGCCGTCTGAGGCTGCCTGTGCGACCTTGCCCACCAACCCTTCTTCGTTGACGACCGGGTCGTTTTTCTGGACCCCCGAGGAGGTGCCCTTGTCGATCACGACCGTCGAGTACCACAGGTTCGGTGACTTGCCGACGACCGTGGCGGTAACCGGGCGGTAGCTGTTCAGGCTGAGCTGATCGAGGTGGTAGAGGCCCAACAGTTCGTGGTAGCCGTGCTCGTCCGCGCGCTCGGCGATCACTTCCTTGCGCAGGATGTCGTTCTGCTTGCGCACTTCCGCGAGCTGGCTTTTCGCGTGTAGCGTGTTGCCGAACCAGCTGAACAGGTCGCGCACCGGCTTCAATACCTTGTTCGCGCCATCCTGGATCGGCGAGACGACCGTCAAGAAGCCGCGCTGCACTGAGTGCAGGCGCCCGCTCGGCGCCTCGCCGAAGTAGGCGGTCAACAGGCCCAAAGAAAGCACGACGAGCAGCACGAGCACCGCACGTCGACGCCGAACCGTCTTGTCATACACGAATAGCTACCTTCCAAAGCGTTCACGGGAAGAGTACGCGCCGTCCCTGATCGACGCCCCATGCCGCAGTCGCCCGCAAGGGGGATGTGACGCACGCAAGCGCAGATTGAGTGACGGCCCACCCACCCGAACGTCGAGCATCGCTAGCGCGACCGAACGTCTGAGATCGGCCAGCGCTGAGCGCCGCGGAACGGCCGCCTCGATCACCGCCGTCGCCGGTTGCGCGAGGTGCGGTTGGAGCGGTGGATCGCCTCGAACTCCTCGAGCGATCGGCCCGAACCGACCGCCACGCATGTCAGCGGCGACTCGGCCAGGTGCGCGGGCATCTGCGTCTCCTCGCGCAGCCGCTCGTCCAGGCCCTGCAGCAGCGAGCCCCCGCCAGCGAGCATGATGCCGCGGTCCATGATGTCCGACGCCAGCTCCGGCGGGGTGCGGTCGAGCGTCTCCTTGACCGCGTCGATGATCTGACTGAGCGGCTCCTCGAGCGCCTGGCGAATCTCCTCACTGCTCAGCACGACCGTCTTGGGCAACCCGGCGACCATGTCGCGCCCGCGGATCTCGGCCTGGAGCTCCTCCGCCATCGGACAGGCCGAGCCGATCTCGAGCTTCAGCTCCTCCGCGGTCTGCTGGCCGATCAGGAGCTTGTACTCCTTCTTCGCATAGTTGATGATCGCCTCATCCATCTCGTCGCCGCCGACGCGGATCGACTGGGACACCACGATCCCGCCAAGGGAGATGACCGCCACCTCGGAGGTGCCGCCGCCGATGTCGACGACCATCGAGCCGGTCGGCTCGCCGACCGGCAGCCCCGCTCCGATCGCCGCCGCCATCGGCTCCTCGATCAGGTAGGCCGTGCGCGCACCAGCCGACAGGCACGCCTCCTCGACGGCGCGCTTCTCGACCCCGGTCACCCCGGAGGGCACACACACCACGACACGCGGATGCGCCCAGCGGTTCTGATGGACCTTCTGGATGAAGTGGCGCAGCATCTGCTCGGTCACGTCGAAGTCCGCGATCACCCCGTCCTTCAGCGGCCTGATCGCCTGGATCGTGCCCGGTGTGCGGCCGAGCATGCGCTTGGCCTCGATGCCGACCGCGTGCACTTCGCCGGTGCGGGAATCGATCGCTACGACGCTCGGCTCGGATAGCACGATCCCGCGTCCGCGCACGTACACAAGCGTGTTCGCCGTGCCCAAATCGACCGCCATGTCGCGGCCGCCGAATCCGGTTAGATAAGAGAAGATGCCCATATATTGAGAGGTGGCACGCTTGGAATTGGTCTGGCCTCGCTACCGATCGAAGATCGGCCAGCGGCCCGTTCGGCGACCAGCGCTCGTCCGGGGCGTACGCGGGGGTGAGTCTAGCGAACGCCCCGCGACGCCGAGGAGGGATGCCAGCTTATTTGCAGGCGAAAAGAAGTTCGGGATAGATGTCGAGCAGCGCCCCGAGCGATAGGCCGACGACGTTCTCGTAATCGCCCTCCACGGCGCGCACCAGCGCCGCGCCGGCCCCCTGAATCGCGTAGCCGCCCGCCCGCCCGCGCCACTCACCGGTGGCCAGATACCAGTCGAGCAGAGCCTCGTCGAGCACTCGAAACGTGACCTCCGTGCGCGCTATCGCGGTGCGCTCCTCCTCGCCCAGCAGCAGCGCGAGCCCACTGATCACCTCATGCGTGGCGTCGCTCAGCGCTCTTAGCGTCGCCCTGGCCTCAACCTCGTCGCCGGGCTTGCCGTAGAGCGTGCCCTCAAACGCCACCAGTGTGTCGCAGCCCAGCACCACCTCCCCCACGCCGCCGGCCCCCAGCTCATGCGCCGCGCGCGCCTTGCGCAGGGCGTTCTCCTGAGCCACCTCCCCGGGGTCGCCCCGGTCGAGCTCCTCCACGTCGGCGGGACGCACCGTGAACGCGACCCCCAGACGCTCCAGGATCGCCCGCCGCTGCGGCGAGCGCGAGGCGAGGACAAATGGAGGAGACAGCTCAGTAGGTGTCAACTCAGCTGGTCCTGCTCGATGACCGTGGGGATCGCGACGTTGACACAAGCCTCCTCGAAACACCGGGGGAAGGTCGGGAGGGGGCCTGCCCTCGGGCGGGCCCCCTCTACAAGTCCGGGAAAAACAGCCCCGCCTCGCGCGCCGCGGACTCGGCTGAGTCCGAGCCGTGCACCATGTTCTGACCCACCTCGATCGCGAAGTCTCCGCGGATCGAGCCAGTGGTGGCCTCGAGCGGATTGGTCGCGCCGATCGTCTGACGCGCGGCCTTGACCGCTTCTACGCCCTCGAGCACCATCGCGACGATCGGTCCGGAGGTGATGAAGTCGACGAGCTCACCGAAGAATGGGCGCTCTGCGTGCTCGGCATAGTGGCGCTCGGCCAGCTCCCGCGTCACGGTCATGTGGCGCAGTGCGACGATCGTCAACCCCTTACGCTCAAAGCGGGCGATGATCTCGCCGCTCAGTCCCCGGGCGAAGGCGTCGGGCTTTACGAGGATCAGGGTTCGGTCCATGGGTTCCTTTGGGTGAGGGCTCTATTTACGATGTCGGGCGTGGGCGGCTGGCGCGTCCGGCGCTCGTGCGCGGCCTCGTGGCCGTCTCGGGGGCGATCGGCACACGGGCGCCTTCACCACCTTCCCTAGCCGGACCGCCTTCGGCGGCGGCGCCACCGATCTCCAACCAGTCGTCCTTGACGGTCGGCTCGCCTTGGGTGGCCGCTGGGTCACTCTCGACGGGTGCACGGCGACGGCGGTTGCGCCGCGAGCTCGAGCCGGGAACCTCGGTCTCGCAGTACGGACAGATCGTCCAAGCCTGATCCAGCGGGCGCGAGCAGTTGACGCAGCGCTCCTTCAGCTTGCGCAGGCAGCTGGGACAGCGGATGAAGTCGCGCTCCACGCGGTAGTCACAGTGCGGGCACAGCCCATAGTCGAGCTCGTGCAGACGCGCCTCTGCCGCCTGCATCTCGAGCTCGCGCTCGCGCACATCCTCTAGGTACTCGGGCGGACGCAGGATCATATAGACGATCGTGCCCACGAACGGGAACAGCGATGCCGCGGTGGCGCAGCCGACCAGCATCGGATCGAAGATCCTGCGACGGGCATCGGCGTAGGTCCAGTAGATCAGCGAGAAGTACAGGACGACGAGGAACAGAATGAGCAGGTCGACGACCAGGTTCAGGCCGCTGCTTTCGATTCCAAAGTAGGCGAGGGGAAGCATCGGCCGGCTGAGTTTAGAGAAACAACCGGCCGAAACCATAGCCGGCAGCGAAGAACACGAGAATCACCAACGCCACGATCAGGGCGACGGCGCCGATCATGGTGAGCACGGATGGACCTTCGTCATTCATCTGGTTGCGCTTCCGGGGAGGGCTTCCGGCGAGGAGCTCAGCGTATCGGAGGCGTCCCGGTCCGCGAGCAGATCGCCGACGAGATAGACGGAGCCCGTGGCGATCACAGCCCCAACGCCGGGTTGTGCGTGCGCCCATGCGCGCGCTTGCTCGAGCGCCCTTCGCGGCCGGGGCTCACAGATGACCGCATCGAAGCCGAGTTGGCGAGCGAGCGACTCGAGCGCGGCGGGCGACAGGGCACGACTGCTCGGCGGCGCGGTGAACCACGCGCGCTCACAGAGCGGCAGCAGCGTCGCGAGCATGCTTGCGGCATCCTTGTCCTCGAGCACACCGAGCACCACTCCCAGCGGCCGGCCGGCGAGAACTTCTGGCAGCGACTCGACGAGCGCGAGGACGGCATCGGGATTGTGGGCGCAGTCGAGCACGGTCAGCGGATCCCCCGCGACGATCTGCAAGCGCCCTTGCACGACCGTCTCGGCTGCCGCCCCCCGCACCGCGTCCTCGCGCTGCTCGATGCTGAGCTCACGCAGATAGGTTTCCGCGGCCGTGCGCGCGAGCGCGAAGTTACGGCGCTGAAACGAGCCGCCCGCGGCCAGCTCGAGACCGACCGGCGCGCCGCCGGCCGCCACGATCCGCGCGTCCTGCTCCCCCGCGACCCGCTCGGCCACCGCGAGGGCCTCCGGCGCCAGCTCGGCGCCCAGCACGAGCGACGTGTCGGGCCGCAGCACCGCGAGCTTCTCCTCGGCGATGTCGTGCACCGTCGGCCCCAGCCAGCGGGTGTGCTCGAGTCCTACGTTCGTGAGCACGGTCACACGCGACTCGATCACGCTGGTCGCGTCGTAGCGCCCGCCGAGTCCGGCCTCGACCACCGCGACCTCTACCTCGCGCTCGGCCATCGCCCACAGCGCGGCTGCGGTGAGCAATTCGAACTGGGTCACGTGGTCGCCCTCGGACAGCGTGCGGTTGACCCGCTCCTGCGCCCACGCCGCCCGCTCGATCGCGGCGGCGAAAGCCTCAGGCGCGAGATCGCGCTCGCCGATCTGCACGCGTTCTGAGTAAGACATCAGGTGGGGCGAGGTGTAGGCGGCGGTGCGCAGGTCGTGGCGCTCGAGGATTGCGGCGATCATGCGCGTGGTCGAGGACTTGCCGTTCGTACCGAGAACGTGGATCGCGTCAAAGCGCCGCTGAGGGGAGCCCAGCACGGTCATCATCCGCCGCATCCGGTCGAGCCCGAAGCGCATCCCGAACAGCTCGAGCGTTTGCAGGTGGCGCTCGGCCTGAGCTTTCGTCCAGGGCGTCACGTGAGGACCGCCAGCGTTCTAAGCGTCGGGGTGCTTGTGCAGGTAGTCGATGAACACGGGGCGCAGCGCCTCACCCAGTTCGCCGTCGCCCGAGTGCAGCGCGTCGTAGATCTTGCCTTTGGCGAACTGGACGTCGTACTCAGCCTCGCCCTCATCCCCGCTGGCGGCCTTGGCCGCCGGGATCAGCTTCAGCAAAGACCAGAAGAAACCGACGTCCAGGTGCTTCTCCGCCCGGTGTATCGCTCGGTCGTGGAGCTCGTGCGTGGAGAGCTTGTCAAGGTCTTCGTTGGCCATGATAATGGTCGATCTGAGTGCTCAACGTCGCGGCCGCGCACGCAAACAGAGGCACATCAGCGGCGCTTTGAGCGGAAGAGCGGCCGCAGCTCGTTGCCCATGCCCTTGATGTCGAGCTTGCGCGCCAGCTTGCGTAGCTCCAATCGCTCCTTGAGGCTCAGGTTGCCCACCCGCCCGCGCGAGGAGCGCATGAGCTCAGCCAACCGCGCGCGCTCCTTCGCCGACAGCGCCGTCCAGCGCCTGCCCAGGATCACGCCGGCCTGCAAGAGGACGGCCCACGGCACGGCCTTGACGCGGGACAGCTTCGACTTGTGCTCAGACTTGGGCTTTGATGACACAGGGCGATGGTAGCGGGCATACGTGCCAGGCGGCGCGAGCAAACCTACGCAAGAACTACGACGTTACGCCGACTCCTCGCGCAGCCCCGCGTCGTCATCGACTTCTTCGGGCGCGGCTTCGGTCACGAGCGTGGGCGTGAGGCCCTTCTCGACGGTCTCCTTGGTGACAACGCACTTCTTGACGTCGCGGCGAGAGGGCAGTTCGAATTGGACCTCCAGCAGGATCTCCTCGATGATCGAGCGCAGCCCGCGCGCGCCGGTTTCGCGCGCCAAGCCCTTCTCCGCAACCGCCGTCAATGAGTCCTCGGAGAACACGAGCTCGATGCCGTCGAAGGAGAAGAACCGCTGGAACTGCTTCACCAGCGCGTTGCGCGGTTCCACGAGGATCGAGACGAGATCCTCGCGCGTGAGTTGGTGAACCGCCGACATCACGGGTAGGCGGCCGATGAACTCGGGGATCAGGCCGTACTCGATCAGGTCCTCGGGGAGACAGTGCTCGAAGATCTCGCCCGTGTCGCGCTCGGCCTTGACCTCGATCGCCGCGGCGAAGCCAACGCCTTTGTGCCCGATCCGCCGCTCGATCACCTTGTCGAGGTTGGCGAACGCGCCACCGCAGATGAACAGCACGTTGGTCGTGTCGATCGTCAGGAACTCCTGGTGGGGATGCTTGCGCCCCCCCTGCGGCGGCACCGAGGCCTGGGTGCCCTCGAGGATCTTCAAGAGCGCCTGCTGGACGCCCTCGCCGGAGACATCACGGGTGATCGACGGGTTGTCGGCCTTGCGCGCGATCTTGTCGACCTCGTCGATGTAGATGATCCCCGTCTCGGCCTTCTTGACGTCGTAGTCGGCGGCCTGGATGAGCTTGAGCAGAATGTTCTCGACGTCCTCACCGACGTAGCCCGCCTCGGTCAGCGCGGTCGCATCGGCGATCGCGAATGGCACGTTGAGAATCCGCGCGAGCGTCTGCGCGAGCAGCGTCTTGCCGCAGCCGGTCGGGCCGAGCAGCAGGATGTTCGACTTCTGCAGCTCGATGTCGCTATCGCCGGACTGCATCATCTGCACGCGCTTGTAGTGGTTGTAGACGGCGACCGAGAGCGTGCGCTTGGAGGGATCCTGCCCGACTACATACTCGTCGAGCACGTCATAGATCTCGCGCGGCTTCGGCAGGTGCTCCAGGTCAAACGCGGGCGGAGCGGACAGCTCCTCGTCGATGATCTCGTTGCAGAGATCGATGCACTCGTCGCAGATGTAGACGCCGGGGCCGGCGATCAGCTTCTTGACCTGCCGCTGGGACTTGCCGCAGAAGCTGCACAACAGTTGCTCGTTTGAATCTGTCGGTCTGGCCATTTCCTTTTCTCCCCACCGTGGCGTTCATGCCCTCCGCGTACTCGAAGCTAATGCTCCGAAATAACGCGATCGATGATCCCGTACTCCTTCGCCTCCTCGGAGCTCATGAAGTAGTCGCGCTCGGTGTCTTTGCGCACGTCTGAGAGCTCCTTTTTGGTGTGCTTGGCGATGATCTCGTCCAGCCGCTGGCGCACGTCGATGATCTCCTTGGCGTGGATCTCGATGTCGGTCGCCTGGCCCTGAAAGCTCGATGAGACCTGGTGGATGAGGATCTTCGCGTTGGGCAGCGCCATCCGCTTGCCCGCCGCGCCTCCCGCCAGGAGCAGAGCGCCCATCGACATTGCGATGCCGACGCAGATCGTCTGCACGTCGGGCTTGATGAACTGCATCGTGTCGTAGATCGCGAGGCCCGCGTAGACCGACCCGCCGGGCGAGTTGACGTACAGCGAGACGTCCTTGTCGGGGTCCTCGGACTCCAGGTGCAGGAGCTGGGCGACGATCAGGTTGGCGATCTGATCGTCCACGGGTGTGCCGAGGAAGATAATCCGCTCGTTGAGCAGGCGGCTGTAGATGTCGAATGCGCGCTCGCCTCGCGAGGTCTGCTCGACGACCATCGGGACAAGTGGGCTCATGCTCTCGCTTTCGGGCTCATGGTTTCGCTTTGTTTCGCTTCCCCGGCTCGATTCCTTCTGAGATCAACCCTAGCGGTCTGGCGTCCACAATCGGCCCGGCGCCGCCGTGTCGCCTGCCCGCTCGGACCCCGCGACCGCCGCGACGGCCGCCTTTTCGCCTAAAGCCTCCTTCTCGGGCGTCCACAGCTGCTCGCGCGCCTTGGCCTGCTCGACGGGAATCGGCGTGGCGTCGACCGCGATCAGCTCGACCGCCTTGCGCACGGCGAGATCCTCGCGCACCTCATCCAGGCGCCCAGCGGAGCGCACTTTGTCGAGCAGCTTCTCCGGCGCGATCCCCTCGCGCTCGGCGCTCGGCGCGAGCGCCTCGAGCAGCTCCTCCTCCGAAGGTTCGATGCCCTCCGCGGCAACGATGGCGCTCAGCACAGCCTCGCGACGCAGGGCCAGCTCGGCGTCGGGCGCCATCTCCGCGAGGGTCTCCTGTTCCTCGCGCCCTGAGATCTGCATGTAGGCCTCGCGCGAGATCCCGCGGTGGGAGAGCGAGTGGAGCATCCGCTCCCACATCTCCTGGGCACGCGCGCGAACGAGCTCCGGGGTGAGCGGAACCTGTGCCCCGGCCACCGCCGCATCGAGCGCCGCCTCGCGAAACTCGCCCTCGATCCGCCCCTCGTCGAGCTCGAGCAGGCGCGCGCGAATGTCCTCGCGCAGCTCCTGCACGCTGTCGAAACCGGCGTCGATCGCGAGGTCGTCGTCGATCTCAGGGAGCTGCTTGAGCTTGACCTCCTTGACGGTGATCGCGAACGACGCCGGACGTCCGGCGAGCTCCTCGTTGGGGTAGTCATCGGGAAACGACAGCGCGACCGTGCGCGTCTCGGAAGCGCCAGCGCCCAAGAGGCCGTCCTCGAAGCCCGGGATCAGGTTGCCGGCGCCCAGCTCGATGAGCTGATCGCGCCCCTCACCGCCTGCGAACGGCTCGCCGTCGATCGAGCCGAGATAGTCGATCACGACGAAGTCGCCCGCGGCGGCCGAGCGCTCCGTGGTCTCCAGGCGCGCAAGTCGCTCGCGCATGGCATCGATCTCCTCGTCAATCTGCGCGTCATGCACCGAGGGCTCGCGTCGCGCCACCTCGAGGCCCCGATAGGCGCCGAGGTCGGCCTTCGGCAGCACGCCGATCTCGATCGAGAACGCGAGCGTCTCGCCCTGCGGTGGCAGATCGCCGAGGTCGATCTGCGGGTCGCCGACGGGGACGATGCCGGTCTTCTCGATCGCGTCCGCGTACCACGCCCCGAGCGCGTCTCGCACGGCTTCCTCGAGCACGGCCTCGCGACCCAACCGTTGGATGACCAGCGGCGCGGGCACCTTGCCCTTACGAAAGCCGGGGAGCTTCAGTTGCCGCCCGAGCTGGCCGGCCTTACGCTCGATGCTCCGCTCGAGCTCCTCGGGCGGCACGTGCACATCCAGGCGCACGCGCGAGTCTGGAAGCTCGGTGACGGTGGTCTGCACGGCAACGGCAGCGGCGGGCATGCCCGCCACGATACCGTTCTTGCCCGTGTCAGCCCCCCCGCACAGATCGCCGGTGAAGCGCGCGGAGACGTGGCTGTGGACCGGCCCGATCGGCCATTTCGTGGGCGGCGGGCTGGACTTCGCCCACGCGCTCGCGCGCTACCTACACGCGCGAGCACGCGGACGCCCGATGCGTTAGGCGGTAAGGGCGACGGGCCTGCCGAACGACAGCGCGACGCCACGCGGCGTAACGAGTACAGGGCAGGTGGCGATCTCGATCAGGTGCGACGCCGAAGCGCTGATCGAGACGCGGCCCAGAGCGGCCTCCTTGCGCGAGTCGATCACGAGCAGATCGGCCTGCTCGTCGGCCACCGGCACGACCTGCGCGCCGAGCGCGCCGGCCAGAGCCTCTGCTGTCGCCTGCGCGCTCGAGTCGCCTCCGGGCTCACCGACGCTGACGACCCGCTGCACGCTCTCGCCCCGCTGGGCGAGGCCGACGGGAGCGATTGCGACCGCGACCGGACCACCCTCCAGCAGCTGCTGAGCGGAGTTGCCGATCGTGACATGGCCTGGAGCGGTGTGGGAGTCCGAGCAGAACACGATGGCCTGAGCGCCGATCTGCTCTGCCAGCGCGCTCAGACCCTCGGGCGTGGAGCGGTTGGTCACGACGTGGCTGGAGGCGAACGTGCCGGCGAACAGCGCGGCCGCGCGATCGAGCACCACTGTCTGGGCCTCCTCGTCGCTCACGGCCTCGTCGGTGTGGCGAACGTAACCGAGGGACACCTCGGCGCCGGCGCTGGCAAAGATGCGGCCGAGCGCGATCGCGTCGTCCTCGTTGGCGGTCCCGTCATAGGAAACGATGATTCTGGTCATTGTCAGCCCCTTTGTTTCTAGATCCGTGCGAAGTTCTTTCGTTTCATGTTGGCAGCATCCTGCCATCAGTACCAATGATTGTTGTAATCTTTGATATAAGTTGTACTTATGCTTAATGTCGCTCGTCTGAAGGTTCTCGACGAGGTCGCCCGGCGCGGCTCGTTCTCAGCGGCGGCCGAGGCACTGGACTACACGCAGTCCGCTGTCTCCCAGCAGATCGCCGCGCTCGAGCAGGAAGTCGGGATGACGCTGCTGCAACGCCACCCGCGGGGGGTCAGCTTGACCGCTGCGGGCCAGACATTGGTGGGACACGCCGAGGGGATCCTCGCGCGGCTGGAGTCCGCCGAGGCGGCGCTCGGAGCGATCGCCGGCCTGCGCGGGGGCAGGCTGAGGATGGCCTCGTTCCCGTCGGCCGGGGCGACGCTGATGCCGCTCGCGATCGCCACTTTCCGCGCGCGCCACCCCGATGTGGAGCTGACGCTGGCCGAGGGCGAGCCCGAGCAGATCGCGCCGCGGCTGCGCGCCGGTGAGATCGACCTCGCGCTGCTGTTCGAGTTCGGCGCCTCCTCCCCCACGGACGAGCTCACGCGCGTGGCGCTGCTCAAGGATCCTCTCTACCTGGCGCTCCCCCGCGAGCACGCGCTCGCCGAGAAACGCAAGCTCCGCTTGGAGGACCTGCGCGACGAAGCCTGGATACAGACCTCGAGCGCGAGCCCGTGCGCGCGCGAGGTCGTGCGCGCATGTCACGCAGCCGGGTTTGAGCCGAATGTGGCGTTCGAGAGTGACGACTACCAGACGGTCCAGGGGCTGGTCGCCGCCGGGGTGGGGGTCGCCTTGATACCGGAGCTGGCTCTATTCGATCGCCCGCCCACCCGCGAGGACATTGTGATCCGCGCCCTCTCCCCCAATCCGCCCGTGCGCCAGGTGATCGCCGCCGCGCCGGCGGGCGCTCGCCTGCTGCCGGCGGCGCCGGCGATGCTGCAGATCCTCTCGGAGGCCGCGGAGCGCTATGTGGCGCGCGGTCCGGGCCAACCCTCCGGTCCGGGCCAAGCCCCCTGACAAACCCCCTCGATATCAGTCCTGCAGCGCCAATGCGGCCGGAACACGCGCGGCTAGATAGCCGGGGGCGGCGACGATCGCCACGGCGGCAGCGGTGACAAGCGCGAGGCTGGTCACCGCCGGGAGTAGGCCGACGGAGTGGACGACGGGATAGTTGATGACGTTCGCGAGCGCGCGGTCGAGGAGCTGCTGGCCGAGGAGCCCGGCGAGCGCTCCGGTCGTGCAGCCGACGCCGAGGAGCAGCAGGCTCTCGAGCATGATCGTCTGCCACAGTTCTTTGCGGGGGAAGCCCTCGAGCTTGAGCTTCGCCAGGCGCGGCCGGCGCTGCCAGATCATCGCGCCCATCGCCGCGGCCATCGCGAGCACGGCCGCGGTCAGGATGAGCGTCGCGATCTGGCTCAGGCGGGTGAGCCCCTGGCGGCTGAGCTCGCGCTGCTGGCCGGCGCGGTGTTCCGCGGTCTCGACCGCCAGCCCGGTGCTGTTTCCCAGGGCCGCTTCGACCTCTTTGCGGCCCTGATCCTCAGATACGCCGGGCGCGAGCAGGATGTTGAAGGCACTCGCATCGCTCGATCCCCACGCCCGGGCGTAGTCGTTTGCGTTCATGACGATCGCGCCGGGCGCCCAGCCGATGTTCGTGGACAGCGCGGCGACGCGGAACTCCGTGGGGTCGGGCGTGGGCAACGTGAACGCCTGGCCGATATGGAGATGGTGTTCGGCGGCAAGCGCCTGGGAGAGAACAACCCAGCCGCCCGCGCGCACCCTCGCGGTTGCCTGCGAGAGGTCGCCTTCCACGAGCTGCGTCGGAGGCACGAGCGGGTCGGCTGCGTCCGGTGGCGCGATCACCCACACGCGCCGGTCGCGGTAGTCGAGCAGGCCACCGCGATAGACGCGCACTTCGCGCACTCCCGCAAGCCGCGCGAGCTTGGTCTGTGTCGCGCCGGTGGGAAACGGCGCGGTCGTGAGCAGGTTGTAGGTGCCCGCCGGCGAGACCCACACGTCGGTGTACGCGTTCGCGTCGTGGGCGGCGTTTTCGAGGCCATGCAGCAGGTCGCCGTGCGCCCCCTGGATCGCGACGCTGCCGAACACCGCGACGGCCCCGGTCGCGGCGATCGCGACGGCACGGGCGCGGCCCGAGCGCAGCTCCATGGCCGCGATGTGCGGCACGGCGCTCGTGATCGCGGGCGCCGCGCGCTTGACTAGCGCGAGCGCCGCGTTCAGCGGGAGCGACAACAACAGCAAGAGCGCGGCGATCAGGGTGACCATGCCGATCACCGCCTCCGCCGGGGCGGCCTCGAGGATGACGAGCGTGACGGCAAGGCACACGAGGCCGCCCGCCGCGAGCCAGCGCGTGGCGAGCGTGCCCGAGTCCTGCTTGATCGTGATCGCGGCGAGCGGGTCGCGCGAGAGGATGTCCCTGAGCGGGCTGAGGACGGCCACGATCGCGGCGAGCATGCCCCCGCCGACGGCGATCGCGACGCTCTGCGCGCCGACGACGCGTTGCGAGCCGACGGCGAACGCGGAGGAGAGATAGCCCGGGGTCGCGTGGAACAGATGGATCGAGAGCTCATCGCCGAGCACGAGCCCGAGCGCCGAGGCGATCGCCCCGAGCACGACGGCGTCCAGCAGCAGCACGCCGATCACCGCGCGCGGGGTATATCCATCGCGGCGCAGGTCGGCGATCAGCCGGCGCCGCTGGGGAACCGTCAACAGCATCGCGTTGAACGCGAACAGGAAGCCCACGAGCGCGCTGATGACCGCGAACAGCGCGGTCGACTGGTTGGTGGCCGCGGCGGCCTTCGCGAACAGCGCCTCGTCGTAGTTCGAGGACTCGACGTTCAGGCGCCCGGACGCCAGTTGCACGAGCGCCGCGCGCACCGCGCTTTCACGGCCGGGCGCCGGCTCAACGAGAACGCGGCTCAGACGGCCGGACAGCCCACTCAGTTCCTGGGCGAAGCCGAGCGGCCCGATCGCGATCGGGCTGTCGATCAGCGCCCCGATCTGGCGTTCGTAAAGCTGTGCGTAGAGCGCGGCTTCGCTCACGCTCCCCCCGATCTGGAACTTGATCGTCGCGCCGAACTTCGTCACCCCCAGCGTCCGGGCCACCGGCGCTGGCAGCACGACCACACCGAGACCGGCGAACGGCGACAACGCGGCGCGGCGCACGAGCGCGCCGTCGAGTTCGGTCAAGCTCGCATCGGCGCCGACCAGCTCGACCGACTCCCTGCCCTTGGGGCCGAGCGCATTCGCGTTCGCTTCCAACAGCGGCGCCGCGACACGCACGCCGGGGATGTGGCGCACCCGCGCGAGCAGACCTTGAGGGAAGCCGTGCGCGTCACGCGCGGTGAGTTGCAAGGTGGCGCGCCCGACGATCCCGCTGTTGAGCTGCCCCACGGAGCTCGACAGGCTCTGGCTGGCGATCTGCGAAGCGAACAGCAGCGCGACCCCGGCGGCGATCCCGACCACCGCGAAGCACTCCTGCAGCACGCGCGCGCGTAGGCGCACGCGATAGAGATGCATGAGGTTCGCGAGCTTCACCGCGGATCTCCCGCGAGCTCCGTCACGTCGCGTGAACCGCGGCGAACCCCTGCTCGGGGTCGTAGTCGATCAGCTGCCCGTCGCGTAGCGCGAGCACACGGTCCGCGTAGGTGGCGGCGAGCGGGTCGTGACTGACGAGCACGATCGCGACCTCACGCTCGTGGCACAGTTCGCGCAGCAGCTCGAGCACTTCGCGGCTGCGCTGCGAATCGAGACTGCCGGTCGGCTCATCGGCGAGCAAAAGCCGCGGCTCGGTCGACAAAGCCCGCGCGATCATCACGCGCTGGCGCTCGCCCATCGAGAGCATCTCCGCGCGGTGCTCGAGCCGCTCGCCGAGACCCAACCGCTCGAGCAGCGGCCGGATGCGGCGGTGAGCCTCGCGCCAGCGCACGTTCTTCAGCAGCTTCAGCACCGCGTTGTCGATCGCGCTCACACCGGGCAGCAAATCGAAGTTCTGGCGCACGAACCCGAGCTCTGAGAGCCGGTAGTGCGACGCCTCCTGCTCCGACAGCGAGGAGACGTCTCGTCCGTTCACGAGCACCGCGCCGCTCGTGGGCTCGAGCAGCGCCGCGACCATCAAGAGGAGCGTCGTCTTCCCCGATCCGCTCGGCCCGTACAGCGCGACCATCTCGCCGGGCGAGACCGACAGCGAAACCCCATCGACAGCGCGCACGGGCTCCCCGCCGACCGCGGGGTAGTGCTTGACCAGGTCACGCAGCTCCAGCATCTAGGAGGAGCCCTCTCGCGGGCCCACCACCAGCGGCTTGTCCTTCGCGACGGATATCGACGTATCCTTCACAGCTCCAGGGCGACCCCGGCCCCGGGATCGAGTCACCCACTCGGCAAGGCGCCGGATCCGAAAGACGAGCAACGTGGGGCCGGCGAGTGGTCCGATCGCCTGCATGACGGCGCTTGCGATCGGCTGCGCGCCGGGCGCGGAAGCCTCCGGGCCCGCCAGGTAGTAGCCCGCCATGCCCCCAAGGATCACGAGGTGACGCCGGCCTCGGGGCAGCGCCCGGGCCGAGCGCGCCGCCTGTGCCGCGATCCACCCCATCCGCCCGGCGGCGTCCTGGGTGGAGGCATAGCAACCGAGGAGGCTGAACTGGCCACTGCCGGCGTCCTCGTCCCGGTCCACGAGGCTGTCGAGCAGCGAGTGAAGCGTGCCAATCCAGGGGAAGTAGGCATGCTCGACCGCCGCGCCCTGCGCCGGGTCCACCACGCGCCGGGCGGCGGCCGCGATCAACACGTGTACGCCCATCGAGGAGCCCCCCGAAGCTGCGGTCTCCCACCACTGAAGGCCGCTGCCGGCGGGGGTATCTGCGCGCGCCCAGTGCGCGAGCACGTCCCGCTCGGGATCGAGGCTGAGGCTCTGAAACTCAACGATCCGTGCCGCGGCCCGGCGCGCGGGCTCCGCCACCGCCGCGTAGGAGGGTAGCCGGTGAAGCGCGCCGCGGCAGGTGTCGACCAGCTCGCTCAGATAGCCGTCGTCGTCGCGCTGGGGATGGTCTGAGTAGTAGTCCCGGTGCGGCGCGCCCGGCTCGAGCGCGACGAGCAGCGCCTCGTGTAGCCGGCGAGCGTTGCCTGTGGGGTCGGCGCACGGCTGCTCGGCGAGCATGTCCGCGTAGTTGTAGGCCGACTGGAACGCCACGAGCGCGCATATGACCGTGCTCCGGCGCCTCAAGGGCACAAACGCGGCGAACGCGGCCGCGCCCTCGATGTTCCCCCGCTTGGCCAGCGCGGCGAGGGCGAGCTCTCGCAGCCGCGGGTCGGCAATCCTCTCCGCGCGGCCGCGCAGGCGACGCAGCGCGAGCGCCACTAAAGGAAAGACGGTCAGCCAGTAGCTGAGCGCCGCGGCCACGAATACCGCCGCAAGCACGACCCGCTCGGCTAGGCGATGCGCCCGATCACCACGACGATGTCCCTCCATGACACTCCGATCTGGCTCCATGGCGACGCTCGTCGCGGGCTATCTCCGCCGCCGCGGAGGGCAGGGCACCGTGCTATTCGCAATCGCGGTGGTGCCGTCGGTGAAGCCGAAGTCCGCGGTGAACGGGAAACCTCCGCGCGGACAACTCGACGGCACACCGACACCGCGAGGGTGAAAGGCGACCTTTTTGCCGTGGGCGTACTTGTAATAGATCAGGTGGCTGGGCCCGATCGTCGAATGGATGCTGACGACCGATACGGGTGGACCGCCGGGCACACTGGGGATCAGCGGTATGGCCGTGTTGAGGCTGCCGCCAAAGGTGCTCGAGCCGGCCACGAGTTCGCCCTGGAAGACGAGCTGGGCGGACACCGGCGATTGCCCGTTGGCGTAGAACAGGACGACGATGTTGCCGTTGTGCGGCGGACCCATCAACGCTTGGATGTCCGGGATCTCGTGCCCGGAACCCTGGCCGAATGGCACTTCGACATATGCTTCGCCAAACCCTAGGCGCGAGTTCGGAGAGCAGCCACCGATCCCCTGCGCGAGCAGCGTCGCGGGCTGGCAGATCGCGAGGCCCAGGGTCGTGGTGATGTAGTTGATCCCAGGCGGGAGATGCAAGCTGACGCTGTCCAGCGGCGCCGGTGACCCGCCATTCGTGTTGGCGATATGAAAGCCGAACCCGATCGTGGTGTTCGCGCCGAGCAAATCCGGCGTGAACGAGGTTTGGAGTTCGGCCGTCTCTGCAGCCCCGGCCGGCGGCGCCGCGAGGCACGCGCTGAGCGCCAGCGCGGCCGTGAGCGCAGTCAGGATCCTGGGCTTGGGCATGCGAGGCCGCCCCGACCCGCTAGTAGGAGAGCGGGCCGCTGACCGCTACCGTGGTGGCGTCGTTCACGCGTTTGATCGAGCCCGAGAACCGTAGACCGCGCGCGCGTGCGTGCGCGTACTTTCCCGTTCCCCGCGTGATCGACAGCGTGCCGGAGAAGACCGCGTCTGCGCCTTCCACGCGATAGCTGGCCGACCCGTAACCCGAAAGCGACCCTCCGGACGGGTAGATGTTCACTTCGGCCGACACCCGAGTCTGGGAGCTGAGGTTGAGGTGGATGTAGATCGTGCCGCTGATCGTCCCCGACGCCGAGCCCTGCTCGTTGAGCTTGACCCCGTTGGGACGGCCGGTCACGTGCAGCTTCCCGCTCTCGCGCAGGTTCTCCGTCCTCGCCGCGGTCGCGACTGCGGCGCTTGAGATGCCGGCGCCCAGCACAACCACGCCCGTGAGCGCACCGAGTGATGCGATCGCGCCGGCCACGAGCAGGCCCCGCACGCGCGCATGTCCCCACCGCGAACCCCTTGCAGCGATCCCTGAGACATTGCGACTACCGATTCGGCGTGCCATTTGACCCACCCTCCTCCTCTTGATGCTTGACCCTGACTCGTGATCCCTTAACGCCTGATACTTGAAAAAATACCTCCGCTGCAACGCGAGTATATTCGCTTCAGGGAATGCTCGCGGCAGCTAGACGCGCCGGGTAGGGCCGGGACGAAGCGCCTCCGATGGCGCTTAGAACCTGTTTCAAGAAGATCGGCACGCCCGGATGCGCACCTGGACACGGCGCTGGACCGATCGAAGATCCCGTGGATCTTCGATCGTCGCCACGCGACGGCTCGCACATGCCACCAGCATGCGCTGCGCCGTCCCGCGACGCCCAGCTTGGTCCATGCACGCCCCGACCGCACCGCCTATCTTGAAACAGGTTCTTGGGCGGCCGCCCAGCCCGAGATCTATCCTCGCCGCCGGCACAGCCGCCGGCACATCAGGCCTTTGGCGAGCAGCGCCCCGCCAGCAGCGAGTCCACGTACGGACCGAGGATCTCGGCGACCGCTGCGGCGATCGTCTCGGCGGGAGCGGTCGGGAGCGCCGCGTGGCTGATCGCCAGACGGACCACGGAGTCGGCGAGCAGGCGCGCATCCTCTGCGTGCACCTGCGGCCAGCCGCCGACGAAGATGCTTGCCAGGCGCTCGGTCGCGAGCCCCAGCACGGGCGCGCCGTGGGTGGTGAACAGCGCGAGCAGGCCATCGCTCCCGTCGCCGGAGACGATCGTGCGGATCAGCGGATCCTCTGAGGCCGCGTGCAGGAACACGTCGAACGCCGCGGACAGCGCCGCGTGGGGATCGTCGAGATGGTCACTCACGGCACGCTGCACAGCGCGCAGGAAGATGTCCGTCTCGCGTAGCGCATAGGCCTGCGCGAAATCCTGGCGCGAGCCGATCTCGTTGTAGAGGGTCTGGCGGCTCACGCCCGCGCCCGCGGCGATGTCGGCCATGCTGATGCTCGCCCACGCGCGCTCGCGCAGCAGCGCCTCAGCCGCGTCGAGCAAGCGCTCGCGCAGCAGCGTCCTCGTCGCCTGCGCATAGCTGGGCTGCGCAATCCTCAGCGTGCGCGCGGCGCTCGCGGCACTCATGCTTCAGCCGACTCGCCTGTACCCGCCAGGGTGAAGTCGACCTTGTCGCGGACGCCGCAGTCCGGACAGGCCCAGTCATCGGGGACCTCGCTCCAGGGCGTGCCCGCCGGGAAGCCCTCGCGCGGGTGCCCGGCCTGCTCGTCGTAGGTGTAGCCGCAGCCGGGGCAGCGCCAGCGGCTCACCGCCGCGCCTCCGCGCTCCCGCTGCCTGCCACACCGTCGCCGGCGCCCGCCGCGACGGGCGAGCCATAGCGCGCGAACACCCGCTTGCGCGCCCGCGGGTGGATGTTCACGCGCTCCAGATCGCCGCCGTAATGAGCGAGCACACGGTGGTCCATGATCCGCCGCCACAGCGGCGGGATCGCGGCGGTGACAATCATTCCCGCGTAGCCGGTGGGCAGTTGTGGGGCTTCCTCGAAGTGACGCAGCGCCTGGTAGCGGCGGACCGGGTTGGCGTGGTGGTCGGAGTGGCGCTGCAGGTGGTAGAGGAGGACGTTGGAGGCGACGCTGTTGGAGTTCCAGCTGTGCTCGGGCGCGGTGCGCTCGAAGCGCCCGTCCTCGCGCTTTGAACGCAACAGGCCGTAGTGCTCGAGGTAGTTGACGACCTCGAGCAGGGAGAAGCCAATCACCGCCTGGATCAGGAGGTATGGCAGCACCACGACCCCGAAGATCGCGGTCAGCGCGCCGAACAGCACGATGGTCATCGCCCAGGCGTTGAGGATGTCGTTGCGGGGAGTCCAGTGCGATTTGCCCATGCGCTCCAGGCGCACGCCCTCGAGCTCCCAGGCCGAGCGCAGGCTGCCGGACACGGTGCGCGGCCAGAACGCGTAAAAGCTCTCGCCGAGCCGCGAGCTGGCGGGGTCCTCGGGGGTGGCGACACGGACGTGGTGGCCGCGGTTGTGCTCGATGAAGAAGTGCCCGTAGGCGCTTTGGGCGAGCGCGACCTTGGAGAGCCAGCGCTCGAGGCTCGCACGCTTGTGGCCCAGCTCGTGCGCGGTGTTGATCGCGATCCCGGAGACCATCGCCATCGTCAGCGCCAGCCCGATGTCCTCGATGGTCGAGAGTTTGCCGCTCGACCACAGCCAGCAGGCGAGGATCAGCCCGGCGTATTGGATGGGGATGTAGAGGTAGGTGCACCAGCGGTAGTAGCGGTCCTGCTCGAGCCACTTGATGACGCTGTCTGGCGGGTTTGTCGCGTCCATCCCGATCGCGAGATCGAGCAGCGGGAAGATGACGAAGACGAGGAACGGTCCGTAGAACCAGAACACGCCCAGCCCCGTCGCTTCGACCAGCCCGAAGGCGAGGAAGGGAAGCGTGGGAATGATCAGGCCAAGCAGCCAGGCATAGCGCTTGTGGTCGCGCCAGCGAACCAGCGCACGCCCGTCATCACCCAGCTCTCCTAGATGCGCCACGCCCGCGCTCGTACCCATTGTCACGCCCTTTACCTTGATGACCGACTCGATCCGACTGCCCAGATTTCTGGACATAGATCCTTGATTTGTCCAGAGCATGGACAATCATGGCAAGTTTGTCAAGGCAGCCCCCCAAGTGATAGAGCCCCGAGCCATAGTCATCCGCAGCGGCTGTCATCGTCAGGCATATGAGCATCCTGCTGTTGATCGTCGGAATATTGCTCGGCGCCGCCTGCGCTGTCGCGTTCGTGAGACCGAACCGCGCGCGGATGCGCGACGAGCTGAAGGCTCTGTCGGTCGACGTGCTCGCCCAGACCGGCGACTCGCTGGCGCAGCGGCTCGCGGAGGCACGGCGTGCCGAGGAGGAGCGCGCCTCGGGGGAGATGGCCTTGCGCTCAGAGGAGATCAAGCGGCTGGTGGGGCCTGTGCACGAGAAGCTCAGTAAGGTCGAGTCAGAGCTGGGGCGCCTGGAGCGTGAGCGCCGCGACGGACAGGTCAAGCTGTCTGAGATGGTGCGCACGCTGGCGCTTGGCACGGACACGCTGCGCAAGGAGACGGGAGAGCTCGTGTCCGCGCTGAAGCGCCCGGAGACGCGCGGCTCGTGGGGCGAGATCCAGCTGCGCCGGGTGGTCGAGCTAGCGGGCATGGTGGCCCATTGCGATTTTGTCGAGCAGTCCACGATCCACACCGAGGACGGCCGCCTGCGGCCCGACATGCTCGTGCGCCTGCCGGGTGGGAAGCTGATCGTGGTCGACTCGAAGGTCCCGCTCGATGCCTACCTGGCCTCGCTGGAGGCGCCCGCGGAGGGCGCGGGCGAGCTGCAGGCGCGCCATGCCAAGCAGACGCGCGATCACATCACCAAGCTGGCGTCCAAGGGCTACCAACGGCAGTTCGACTCGACGCCGGAACTCGTGGTGATGTTCGTGCCCTCTGACGGCATCTACCAGGCCGCGCTCGCGGCCGACCCGGCATTGATCGAATACGGCGTCGCCCAGCAGGTCCTGATGGCCACCCCCACGACGCTGATCGGCCTGTTGCGGGCCGTGCACTACGGCTGGGGGCAGGAGCGGATCGCGGAGTCCGCGCGCGAGATCGCGGGCTCGGCGCGCGAGCTGCACAACCGGTTGGGCAAGTTTGCCGAGCACCTGGGCAAGGTGGGCCGCCAGCTCGGCTCGGCCGTGAACGCTTACAACGACGCGGTCGGCTCGTTCGACCATCGCGTCGTCCCGCAGCTGCGAAGCATCGAGCAGGCGGGCGTCGCTTCCGAGCGCGAGGTCGCGGCGCCCGCCGCGCTCGAGCAGACGGTGCGCCCCCTCACCGCGCTGCTGGAGCCCGAGCCGGGCGATCCAGAGCTCGCGATCCAGGCGCCCCGCGCGCCGGCGCTGTCCGTCGCCACGGACCCCGCCGGGACGATCGCGGACGGCGCACAGCCAGAAGTATCAGCAGCGTAAGCGCGATCGGCACCGTCGCCGGCAGCTCGTCCACGAGGAAGAACAGTAGGTCGAAGGCCAGCGCGATCAACGCCGCGAGCCTTGCCGCGCGCACCTGCTCAGAGCGCGGGAATGTAGCGGCGAGCAGCGCTCCGAGCACACCGGCGATGAACAGGTCGCCGTAGCCCATAACCGCCGAGCCGAACACCGCGCTCTGCAGCTGCGGCAGACCCGCGGCGGGGCGCGCGGCGTTCAGCGCGTCGTTCGGGCGCTGCAACAGGTCGGAGACGACGAGCGCCGTGTCCGCCACCGCCATCGCGACGATACCCACCGCCAGCCAGCGTGGGGGCGTGACTGCCGCGAGCAGCACGCCGAGCGTGACACAGCTGAGCGCCGAGAGGATGAGCGCCGCGCCCTCCCCCAGCAGGCCGCCGCGGTCGATCCACGCGAGCGCGAACAGCGGGAGGACGAGCAGCGCGCGCACGGGATGGGGCGAATCCCGATTCCATATGAGCCACCCCAGGGCAAGCGCGGCGAGGACAGGCACCGCGCAGAGCGCCAGGTAGGTGAGCCCCTGGGCGCTCGCGTGTTCCGCCGCACGGGCGATGAAGACGAAGGCGATCACCGACAGCGGCGGGATCACCGCCCAGCGGCGGCCGCGCAGCCGCTCCAGGAGCGGAGACTCCAGGGCGCGAGGAACGGCGACGAGCGCGCCCTGGGCGAGGGAGAGCAGCGCGATCGAGATCCAGAAAGGCGGCATCGCATCAAAATAGACTCCACGCGTGCCCGCGGCCGACCCCGATAGCGCCCGCACGCGCCAGCGCCTGTACCAGCTGGGGGCGCTGATTGTCACGGCCGTCCTGATCGCGGCGGTGGCGATCGCCGTGCTGACGAGCGGGAGCACGTCACAGCTCGCGCCCGGCAAGCCCATGCCCGGCGCGGCGCAGACACTCGCGCTGCTCAGGGGCATTCCCCAGCACGGCGACGAGCTCGGCAGCCCCCGGGCGCCGGTCACGCTCGTCGAGCTCGGCGACCTACAGTGCCCCGCCTGCGCGATCTTCGCCCAGGACGCGCTGGGAGCGATCGTCTCTGGGTACGTGCGTACCGGACGGGTTCTGCTCGTGTTTCGCGGCCTGCACATCCTCGGCGGCGACTCGCTGCGCGCCGCGCGCATGGCAGAGGCGCTTGGCGAGCAGAACCGTATGTGGCAGTTCGTCGAGTTGATGTACCGAAACCAAGGTGCGGAGAACAGCTCCTACGTGACTGACACCTATCTGCGCGCGCTCTCGAGCGCGATCCCCGGGGTGGATGTGGCCCGCGCGCTCGCCGCCCGCGGCTCGTCGTACGTGCAGGGGAAGCTCGCGGAAGCGCAGGCGCTCGCCCGAGCATTTCACGTGACGAGTACGCCCTCGTTCCTGCTGTCGCGCACCGGGGCGCCGCCGCGGCGCTTCTCTCCCGAAAGCCTCGAAAGCGGCGCTTTCACGGCGCAGCTCAGGAAGCTGCTCGCCGGCGGGTGAGCGCGACCCAAGTTCTCACCAAGTCCTCAGTGGCCGAGCTGCACGGTCTTGACGATCAGCAGCAGCACGGCCACGACGAGGTAGCCGCGCAGCAGGAGCATGCCCGCCTTGCGCCCCGGTGACCACGCCGGGCGCTCGAGCAGCGCGAGGGGGGGCATCGTCCACGTGTGGCGCTTGTCCTTGGGAATCTCCGCAACCGCCTCGACCCCACCTTGCGCCCGCGCGCCGCGCAAGGTGTAGGCCCCTGCCGCCACCAGCGCCACAGCCAGCACGATCGTCAGCTCGACGAACAGGTGCGTCACGTTGATCGTCGGGAACATCGTGCTCGCCATCAGGATCAGCGACAGCTCCACGAGCACCCCCACGATCACGGCGGCGACCGCGTTCAGCCAGGGCGCGTTCACCCACGGCCCCAGCACCTCGCGGTCGTTGCAGAGCAGCAGCAGGAACACGGTCGCGCTCGGCAGGAGCACGCCCGCGAGCGCCTGTACCGAGGTCGTGATCAGGCCGAGCGGCGCTCCCGGGATCAGCACGATGCCCGCCGCCGCGAGCACCATCAGCGCGAAGCTCGCGTAGAACAGCTTCGCGTCCAGCGGTCCGCGGTTTAGCGAGTGTGAGGCCCCGAACACATCGCCGAAGGCGTAGGAGGTGGCGAGCGTCACCGCCGCGGCGCCGATCAGCGAGGCGTTGAGCAAGACGATTGCGAAGAACGTGCCGGCGGTCGATCCGAGCTCGCGACCCAGATCTGTTGCGACCGTGCCGGCGTCGGAGAACTGGCCGAAGTGCGGCGTCCCTGTGAACGCGAACGCGGTCACCCCGATCAGCGCGCCGGCGCCGATCACGACGACGAAGGCGCCGATCACCGTATCGGCGCGCTCGTAGTTGATCCAGCGCGGCGTGATCCGCTTGTCGATGATGTTCGACTGCTGGAAGAACAGCTGCCAGGGAGCGACGGTTGTGCCAACGATCGCGATGATGAGGAGCACCGCGGTCGAGTTGGCGCCGCCGTAGATGCTCGGAACAAAGGTGTGATGGACGATGTCGCCCCCCTGCGGATGAGCGAGGACCAGCAGCGGGATGACGAGGAAGTTGGCGACGACGAACACGTACATGAACCGCTCCCAGCTGCGGAAGCTGCCGGTCGAGGTGATCGCGATCAGCGTTGCCGCGGCGACCGGCACGGCCACGTCTTTGCTGACCCCGAAGTAGCCGAGCGCGAGGCTCACGCCGATGAACTCGGTGACGATCGTGAGGAAGTTCAGCAGGAACAGGTCGCCGACTGAGAACGCGCCCCAGAACTTGCCGAAGCGCTCGAAGATCAGGCGCGCGTGCCCGACCCCGGTGACGGCGCCCAGGCGAATGACCATCTCCTGGTTGACGATCAGCACCGGGATTAGCAGCAACAGCACCCACAGCAAGCTCGTGCCGTAGTTCTGGCCGGCCTGGGCGTAGGTGGAGACACCGCCGGCGTCGTTGTCGCCGACCATCACGATCAGGCCGGGGCCCATGATCGCGAGCAGCGCCAGCGCTCGCGAGCGCCAGCCGTGGCGCTCGCCTGAGTCGTGCATGCTGATCGTGCCGAGCGCCCCGCGGATGTCGCCGATGTGGGCCTCGTCGAGGACGGGAGGCACGCCCTCGGGCCGTGGCGGAGCGTCCGTCAACGTCGTCGGATCATCGGCCATCTGAAGGTCACCTCCTTTGCTCGCTCGGGCTACGTCTCGGGGCTACGCGTCAATCTCGGCGCACGCCAATGCGGACGAGGGGCGGGTGGGTCCCAGAAAAAGCTAGGCCAGGAGGGACGGGCCCGACGGGCGTGCGACCGACTGGGTACTTCGTGGCTGTTCTCGGTCCATGCCTGTCTACTTTCTAAACGCCGCTTGTCGTGCTCGTCGGTGCTCAGCGTACCAATCATCAGGCGCGCATTGTCAGGCGCGCGGGCGCGCGCGAGGCGGTCACTCAGACGCGCGCACGATCAGTCGCGCACGAGCCCGAATCGCCGGCGCCAGCCGCTCGGCAGCGTCAGCTCGAGCACGTCGTCGACGGTGACCACGCCCACGACGCGCTCCTCTTCGTCGACGACCGCGAGCATCACCAGGTTGTAGTCGGTCATCGTGCGCGCGACCTCGGGCAGGTCGGCGTCTGTGTGCACCGACACCGGCTCGTGCTCGGCGAGACTCGACAGCGTCCCGTGCTGATCGGCGCGCAGCAGCGTGACAACCGCAATCGACCCCGACAGCTTGCCGTCGCCATCGCTCAGCAGAATGGTCGTGAGCGTTTCCGGGGCGATCTCGCTCGAGCGCACCCGCTCGAGCGCGCTGGCCACCGTCTCGCTCTCCGCGAGGCTGATGAAGTCGGGACTCATCAGGCCTCCCGCGGTCGATGGGTTGTAGCCCAGCAGTCCTTCGATCTGCAGGCGCTGCGCCGGCGGCAGCAGCGCGAGGATGCGCGCGCGCCGCTCCTGCTCGATCTCCACGATCAGGTCCGCGGCGTCATCGGCGGCCATTCGCGCGATCACGGCCGCCACCTGCCCGTCGGGTCGCTCGCGGATGAACTCCAGCTGGTGATGCTCGTCGAGCTCCTCGAAGACGTCCGCCTCGAGCTCGCGGTCCTGGCCGACGGCCTCGATGATCTCCTCGCCCTCGTCGTGTGAGGCCGCCTCGACCAGGTCGGCGATCTCCGCGGGGTGCAGGTTGGCGAGCTTGCGGTGGGAGAAGCGCAGGCGCGCCGTCGGGACGTGGCCGACGAACGGCTCGAGGTCGGTCCAGTCGAGAAACGGCCGATCGGCCACGGTGCTCTTCAGCGGACGCGGCAACAGACGCCTCAGCTGGGCGCGCGTTGAGTGATCGACGCCGACCACCCGCCACCAACCCTCGATGCACTTGAGCTCGATCTCGTAGGCGGTGACGAGGCTCGGTGGATCGGCCTCGACGTTGACGAGCTTGCGTCCGAGCACGTCCTGGCCGAGCAGCACCTCCCCCACACGGCGCTCGAAGCGGCCGAGGCTGAGCTTCTCGCCCGATAGCCGCACCGCTCCGGGCTCGAGCGTCGCGATCCTGTCGGTCGGCACGAACAGGTCACGGCCGCCGATCCTCGCCTTCAAGCCGGTGACCGGCGGATAGCCGCCGTCGGCCAGCCGCACGATCAGATCCTCGACGCGGCCGAGGCGCTCTCCCGCGCGATCGAGCAGCGGGCTGCGCAGGATCGTCGATAGGTGCAGCGTCGTCTCCGGCAAAGCACGCCTAACGTTACGCCACTCCGCGGATTGCAAGGTCTCGGCCGCCCACCGGCCGCCCAGGATCTACACAGCGGCCACTGATGGCAAATCTATGATGCCGCGGCCGTACGTGCAACGCCGGTCTCGACGAGCAGAGACGCCCCGATCGCCCCGCCGAGGTCGCCGAGCGCCGCCACCTGGACGTCCGGGGGCCGGTCGTCCGCGAACAGGTGCGGACGCATCGCCTCGGAGATCCGCTTGGCGTAGGGATCGCCGAGGCGGATGCCCAGCCCACCGCCGACGATCACGCTTTCGACGTCGAGCAGGTTGACAGCCGAGGCGATCCCGGCGCCGAGCGCCCCGACCGCGCGGTCGATGATGTGGGTGGCAAGCTTGTCTTCGTCCCTGAGCGCGCGCGCCCAGATGCCGCTCGTGAGGCGCGTGCGATCGTGGTCCTTCTTCAGCTTGAACAGGTCGGTCTTGTGCCCCTTCTGCTCGTGGAGCTCGCGCGCGTGTGTCTCCATCGCCGCGCGCCCGGCGTAGGCCTCCACGCAGCCGCGCCGCCCACACGTGCAGCGGGCGCCGTCGATCTCGATCACCATGTGCCCGACCTCCCCGGCCCCCCCGCGCCCGGTCCAAGGCTTGCCGTCGAGAATCAGGCCGGCGCCAACACCAGTCCCCCAGAAGACGCCCAGGAGGGTGCCGTAGGGGCGACCGGACCCCAGCTTGAACTCGGCGTCGGTGGCGACCTGGACGTCGTTGCCGACCAGGATTGGCATCCCGCCCACCCCAAGCGCCGTCTCGAGCGCCGCCGCGAGCGGAAACGTGCCTTCCCAGCCGGGCAGGTTGCGGGCACTCGAGACGTTCCCAGCTTCGATCGTGCCGGGCGATCCCACGCCGATCCCCGCGAGCGCCGTGACCGCGAGCTCCGCGGCCTTGGCAGCCTCACATAGAGCCGCCGCCATCTCGCAAGCTACGTCTGCGGGGCCGCCGGTCGTGGGCGTCGGCCGGCGCGCCGAGCCGAGCACGTTGTGCTCGTCATCGACGATGACCGTCTGGATCTTGGTCCCGCCGAGGTCAATCCCGCCGTAGCTGGACATCCGTGCGGATCATCGCAGACGGTGGCTCCGAGCCACACACCCAGCCAATACACATAAAGAAAGGCGTTCCCAACATTTAGGCGAATTTAGGCCTGCTTGCGGGGTTTCTTCGCTGCCTCTTACAGCTCCGGCGGAAGATCGACGCAGACGGGATATGACCACTGACACCAGAGCATCCTGGCTCGTGTACGTACTGGGGGCTCTCTGCGCCGGTGCGATCGTAGCCGCCTTCCTCGTAGTCGGCCCCGCCTCGCAGTCGGCGACCGCGCAGAGCCGGATCGTGAAGGTCCAGCAGGGGGTCGTCCAGTCGACGGTTTCCGGCTCAGGGACGCTCCAGCCCGCGACGAAGGTCGGCGTCAACTTCGCGACCAGCGGGACGCTCGAGGGGCTGTTTGTGAGCGTCGGCTACCACGTTAGGGGCGGGGAGCTGCTGGCGGAAATCGAACCGACGAGCGCGGAGTCGAGTCTGCGCTCGGCGGAAATGAGCTTGACGAGCGAGGAAGCCGCATATCAGGCTGCCGTCGAAGGACTCACGCCCGTGGAGGTGCGTGAGGATGACATCACTGAGGCGCAGTCACGAGCGTCGGTGAAGTCCGCGCAGCAGTCGCTGCGGCAGTCAGAGGAAACCGCGAGGTCAGACGCGGCCGCCGCGCGCGCTTCGGTGGCTCAATCGGAAGGCAGTTTGAAGGGGACCGAACAGTCGGTAAGCCTGGAAGCGACCAGTCAGCAGGATGCGGTCAACGAGGCGATCGGCCAGCGCGGCTCCGACGAAAAAGCGCTCACCGAAGCCCAGTCTCAAGTCGAAGAAGCCAAGTCCCTGCTTGCCAGCGAAAAGGCGAAAGCCGGCGGCGAATCCAAACCCACCACCGGTCAGTCCGGCGTCAGCTCCGCCGAAGCGAAGGTCAACTCCGCCGAAGCTGCGGTCAAGTCCGCCGAGACGAAGGTGACACAGGACGGCAACTCGATCCTGAGCGCACAGAACAATCAGGCCGCCACGGCGCTGAAGGGCCAGCAGTCGATCGCGAGCGCCCGCAACACGGTCGCCAACGACAAGCAGAGCCAGGCCGCCACGAAGCTCAAGGATGACCAGTCGATCGCGCAGGCACGGACCAGCCTGGCCGCCGCCCAGGAGTCGCTCAAGGCGACGCTCGCCGCGAATGAAGCCAAGGCGGCGCCGCCGACGCGCTCGACCGTTGTGAGTGCCGAAAACGGCGTCAAGAGCGCGCAGCGGACGGTCGAAACCGCGCGCAGGACGCTGGCTGACACGAAGCTCTACGCGCCCACCGAAGGCGTGGTCGCGTCGATCAAGAGCTCGGTCGGTGAAACTGTGTCGGGTACTGGTTCGTCATCCAGCGAAGCGAGCGCCGGCGGAAGCGGAAGCAGCGGTGGCACGAGCGCGACGAAAAGCGCAACGGGCGCCGCCAGCACGAGCGCAGGCGGCAGTGGCACGAGCGGCGGCGGCAGCGCCACTGCTCCCAGCACTGGCGCAGCCAGCGGCGGGACCCGCGGTGGCAACACGAGCGCAAGTGGTGGCGGCACAAGCGGGACCGGCAACGGAACCAGCGCGAGCCCCACGAGCGGCGCGACCGGCGGACTGAGCGGCGGGTCAAGCGGCGGGACGACCACCAGCGGTAGCGGCGGTGGGACATTTCATGACATCGCCGACACGAGCAGCGCTCAGAGCTTTGGTGAGACGACAATCGGCGATAGCGGCGCCGGCAGCTTGCACGACATCGCCGCAACGGGCGCCGCAGGCAGCGGGACCGGCGCCGGTGGGAGCGCCAGCAGCGCGAGCACGAGCGGTGAAAGCAGCAGCAGCGGCAGTTCGTTCATCGAACTGACCGACCTCCAGGGCTATCAGCTGGTGGTGCCGCTGAGCGAGTCTGAAATCGTCCATGTGCACGTCGGGCAGCTCGCCACGGTGACCGTCGAAGCGCTCGAAGGGCGCAAGTTCGCGGCTCATGTGGTGAGCGTGGCGGTTCTCTCGACGAGCAACAGCGGGGTGGTGAGCTATGACGTCACCTTCCAGCTCGACCAGACGGAATCCAGCTTGAAGCCCGGCATGAGCGCGTCGGCTGAAATCGTCGTGAATCAGGCCGAAGGCGTGAACGTCCCGACCAGCGCGATCTCCGGGGGGGCGGTGACGGTCTCAAAGAACGGCAAGAAGACCCGCCGGACGGTCGTGACGGGGCTGGCGGGCAACAGCACGACAATCGTCCTCAGCGGCCTGGAGGCGGGAGAAGAGATTGCGCTGCCGGTGGCGAGCAGCACGAGCAGCACAAGCAGCCTCACCTCCAGGCTCGGAAGCCGCCTAGGCGGCAGCGCCCTCGGCGGCGGTCTCGGGGGCGCAGGTGGTGGCTTGGGTGGGGGTGGCGGCGGTGGCGCCTTCTTCAGAGGCGGTGGCTGATGGCCCGCTCGCTGCGCTCACGCATGCCAACCCGCTCGCGCATTCCTCGTAGCCGGCCGCTGGTGCGACGCGAGGCGGCCGATCACGCCTCGGCGGGGCGCGACGGGCGTCGTGCACGTGAGCATCCGGTCATAGAGGTGCACGACGTCAGCAAGGTCTTCGAGCTCGGGCAGATCCGCGTGCGGGCATTGCGCAACGTCTCGCTGCGGATCGACACCGGCGATCTCGTGGCGATCATGGGCAGCTCGGGCAGCGGCAAGACCACGCTGATGAACATCCTCGGCTGCCTGGACATACCCACGAGCGGGCGCTATGAGATCGACGGCGTGGACGTCAGCCACATGGACGAGGACGATCTCGCCGACCTGCGCAACCGCAAGATCGGCTTCGTCTTCCAGAGCTTCAACCTCGTGCCGCGCACGAGCGCGCTCGTCAACGTTGAGCTGCCGCTCGCCTATGCCGGACTGCGCGGCGGCGCGCGCAGAAAGCGCGCCGAACGGGCGCTGCGCTCGGTCGGGATGGCCAACCGCATGCACCACCAGCCCTCGGAGCTCTCCGGAGGCCAGCAGCAGCGTGTGGCCGTCGCCCGGGCGATCGTGACCAACCCGTCGCTGATCCTCGCCGACGAGCCGACCGGGAACCTCGACTCGCACGCCACCGAGGACGTCCTGCGGATCTTCGCGCGCCTGAACGAAGAAGGCCGGACCGTCGTCCTGATCACCCACGAGCCCGACGTCGCCGAACAGACCAAGCGGATCATCCGGCTGAGCGACGGTGAGGTCGTAGAGGACCGGCGTCTGGCCGGCGTGCACGACGCTCCGCCCGCGCCACACGACTTGAAGTCCGCCCACCATCGCGGCGAGGCCGGCTTCGTGGAGGCGCAGCCGTGATCGGGGCGGGCGGGACCGAAACTCTGCGCATCGCGTGGAGCGGGATCACGGCGAACAAGCTTCGCTCCGGCCTGACGATCCTCGGGATGACGATCGGCGTCGCCTCGGTGATCGTCCTGATAGCGGTCGGCAACGGCTCCTCCAAGGCGATTCAGTCGCGTATCCAGAGCCTCGGCACCAACGTGCTGGTCGTGCAGGGGAGTGGCGGCTTTCGCGGCGGCGCGCGGGCGAGCACCACAACGTCCGTATCGCTGACCAAGGCGGACGCCGAAGCGTTGCAGAGCCCGGGCATGGCCCCGGATGTCAAGAGCGCCTCCCCGGTAGTGAACGCCACCAGCGTGAAACTGGTGTACGGCAGCTCGAGCTATGAACCGTCGTCCTTCGTTGGCACCACGCCCTCATATCTCCCAGCCCACAGCTACAAGATCGCCGAAGGCGCCTCCTTCACGGCCGAAGACGTGAGCAAGCACCGGCGCGTGGCGGTTATCGGCGAGGAAGTCCTGCAGGAACTGTTTGCCGGGGTCAGCCCGGTGGGACAGAATATGAAGGTCAACGGCTCGAACTACGAAGTGGTCGGTGTGCTCGCCAAAAAGGGCACCAGCGGCACCACCAACGAGGACGATGTCGTGATGGCCCCGATCACCACCGTGCAGGACTCGCTCACCGGCGTGGGGCCGATCGGCTCGATCACAGTCCAGGCCAAGTCAGAATCCTCGCTTAATGCCGCAGAATCAGAGGTCACTCAGATCCTCGAGGAACGCCACAAAATCAAGAACACCTCCGAACCGGGCTTCACCGTGCTCAACCAGGGCTCCCTGCTGGAAACGTCGAGCTCCACCTCGAGCGTCTTCACCACGCTGCTCGGCGAGGTCGCGGCGATCTCGCTGCTGGTCGGCGGGATCGGCGTGATGAACATCATGCTCGTGTCCGTGACCGAGCGTACACGCGAGATCGGGATACGCAAGGCGATCGGCGCGCGACGCTCAGACATCCTCACCCAGTTCCTGACCGAGGCCGTGCTCGTCTCCCTCTTCGGTGGCTTGCTCGGTGTGCTCGTCGGCGTCGTCGGCAGCCAGTTCGAAATCGCCGGAGTGCACCCGGAAGTCGCCACGTACTCGATCTTTTTGGCCTTCGGTGCGGCCCTGGCCTCGGGCCTGTTCTTCGGCACCTACCCCGCCGCCCGCGCCGCCCACCTCAGACCGATCGAAGCGCTGCGCTTTGAGTGATCCAGCTTCCCCCCACGAGGAGCCCGCCATGCCCGACGAGAAACCCACCATCGATGACGCCGTCGCCCACGACACCGCTGTGCAGGACACGGCGGTGCAGGCGCGGGAGACTCCGACGTATGAGCCGTTCGAGGAGGACGAGTGGGTCGAGGAACCCATCGAGGAGCTGCCCCGCCGACCGCGTCGGCGGCTGCTGAGTCCGATCCCGGTCGCGCTGCTCGGCGTGCTGCTGATCGCCTGCGGGTTCATCGGCGGCGTGCTCGTCGAGAAGGGCGAAGCCTCCTCTAGCTCCTCCACCAGCGGCGCAGCGAGCAGCCTCGCTTCGCGTTTCGCGGCGCTGCGCGGGGGCGCATCCGGCGCAGCCAGCGGGTCCGGTGCTAGTGAGTTCGGAGCGGGTGCAGGCGCCACCACCGGCAGCGTGGCGTACATCTCCGGAAGCACGCTGTACGTGACCACCGCCGAAGGCAACACCGTCAAGGTCACGACCTCGGCCGGCTCGACCGTGACGAAGACCGTGAAAGCCGACATCAAGGGCATCCACCCGGGCGAAACCGTCGTCGTCACGGGCGCCGCGGGCGCGAACGGCGCGATCAGCGCCGAATCGATCCGCGTCGGCGGAGGCGGTGGCGGTGGCGGCCTCAGCGCGCTGCTCGGCGGCTCCGGCACGGGCGCGGGCCGCGGCTCCGGGGGGAGCGGCGGCGGTAGCAGCGGCGGCGGCGAACCGGCGCTCTTCGGCAAGGGCGGGTAGCCCTTGCCGAGCTCGATCCCTTAAGGCAGCGATTACGCCACCGTGGTTAACCCTTGCCATCGGTCCCCACACACCCGCACACCCAGGCCAGACCAACCCGACAGCCGATCATCGGCAAAGGAGCTTCATGCCTCACCTCAGCAGCGGCAACAGACGCAAACCCGCGGCGACAGTCGCGCTGGTCCTCCTGCTCGCGCTCGCCTGTCTCGGACTGGCGGCCTGCGGAGGCTCCTCGAAAAGCACGTCCACGTCCACGAGCACGAACGCGGCCGCGGCCACCTCGACCAGCGGCACACCAGCCACGGGTCCGGGCGGTCAGGCCAGGGGACAGTTCGGGAAACGCTTCAGCGCGCTGCGTGAATGCCTGCAGAAGAACGGGATCACGCTGCCTAAACGGACCCCCGGACAGCGTCCCAAAGGAGGACCGGGCGGCTTTCTCGGCGGGGCGGGCGGCGGGGCGGGCGGGCCGCAACAATTGCCGAAGGGCGTGACGCGCGCACAGTACGAAGCCGCGGTGAAAAAGTGTGGCGGCGGCGCCTTTGCCGGCGGTGGCGGCGCGCGCGTCAGCAGCCCCGCGTTCAAACAGGCGCTCGTGAAGTTCGCTGCGTGCATGCGCGAAAACGGCGTGAACATCCCGGCGCCGAACACCTCGGGCAAAGGCCCGATCTTCAACACCAAGGGCCTGAACACCGCGAGCCCTCAGTTCAGGGCGGCCGAGACGAAGTGCCGCGGCGATCTGCAGAGCGCCTTCCGGCGCGGCTCTCCCGCCGGCGGACCGCCCCCAGCGGGAGGCCCCGGCCCGGGCGGCGCGCCGCCAGCAGGCGCCGGCGGCTGACTGACTGACTACCCGAAGGGGTGACTGACTTCCCGGGCCGGGGCTACTTTGACGACGCGGCCCGGGGAGGCGTGGAGCTGTTGGAGTCCGAGATCGCCGAAGAGCTCGGCTTGGCCCTCACGGTCGGTACCGGTAGGGCGGCGATGCGCATGATCAACCGGTCCCACTGCGCCGCGCTCAGGTCGCTGCTCACCTCCAACGGTGAGGGGGCGGTCTGGCCAGGGCCGGCCGAGTGGGCGACCACGGCCGTCGTCGCGCTGGACTTCTGCGCGGGCAGGCGCTTGGATGCCTGGGAGAAGCCGATCTCGATGTAGTCGCCGTGATCGCGGCGCGCGAGCGTACTCGGAGCGCCGGGGTAGCGCATCAGGCTGACGATCTGATTGGGGACGAATTCGCCCTGCAGCGTGAGCAGCGCGCGGATCGTGGTGTCGGTGATCGACCCCGCCCCCTGGTGGCCGGCGACCGGGACGCCGTTGATCTCCGTGATGGCGACCGCGTCGCCGATGTGACCCTCGGGCACGTAGCCCGAGACCGCATAGGCGCCGTCGCCGCAGCGCAGCGTGCCGACGGTCGGCTCGAGGCCACTACGCGAGAGGAACGCCAGCACCGCCAAGGCGCGCTTGTCGATCGCACCGGCGGCAACTTCGTGGCGGGAGCAGGCCGGCAAGGTGATGCCGGGGTCGGACAGGATCTCGCGCTCGAGCTGGATCTTGCTCAGCAGGAAGACCCCACTTGCGGTCGCGCCGACCAGGTCCGACTCCCCTTTCGCTCCCCGGGGGTGCAGCGCCACGTCGAGCTGCTTCCAGTTCTCGAGGATCGAGCGCGGATCGATCGTGCTGGCATCGCCAGCGGGCTGGATCGCAAAGAGCAGGTGGCCGTCCTTCGCCCTCGGCGGCATGCTCACACGCCCGAGCACGGTGCCCCGAGCGACGACCGACCCGCGCCGCAACGGCAGCTGACGGCCGGCGCTTGAATGCGGAGAAGCGTCGCGCGTGGCACGCGCGACGGCCGCGAGCGCATCGGGGTTGCCGGGATGGGCGAACAGGCGCACTTTGCCTGTGCCGGATGGCGTCGATTCGGCGGAAGCGGATGTCGATTCGCCCGCAGCGGGCGCGGATTCGGCCGAGCTCGCGGGAGCGGAGGCCTTATCGCCGCTGGCCGAAGCGCCCAGCCCAGGCGCCCCCTTGGCGCCCGTGGTGCCCTGGCCGGCATGGGGCTTCTCGACGGATGTCTTCACGCGCAGGGTGAGAGGCAGCTGACGGCCCGCGCTCGCGGCCTGTGAGGGCGCGGGGGCGCCGCCCGTCGCGGCTTCGGTGTCAGCGGCGCCCTTCGCCGTGACACCGGCCGTGCGCGGCGCCTTGGGCAGACGGTAACTCGGGGCGATGCTGCCGAGGCCCGCATAGGTGAACACGTCGCCGTAGACATCTCGCAGGATCACGTACTTGCCGAGCTTGTGAGAGTCTCCGAGCCGGACGATGCGACCGTCCTGTACGGCCACCACGACGGCGTTCCGAGCGCTCAGCAGATCGACAAACTGCAGTAGTGCTCGGGCGTGTGCATCGGTCGCGGCGGCGGCTACGGCCGCCGGCGCTGGAGGAGCGGAGGAGCCGGGGACCGCCCTCGCGGCAGCGGGCTTAGCCGCCGCGCCGCTCAGAGCGCTCGCGGCACCGGCTGATTCCAGGGCGGCCGACCCGGCGGACGCCGCGCTGTGAGCAGCCGTGGCGTTGGCGGTTGCACTCGAAGATGGGATGCCCGACAGGAGCTCATCCCACGCCACCCGCTTCCCCGTCACGGGCAGGCGCCCATCCGTGAGGCCGGTGAGCGTCGCGATCACCGACTGGGGGTAGGAGGAGATCAGCTTCGCCCGCAGCAGCACCGAGTCGGCGTATTCGGTGGAGTGGTTGTAGGCGAGGATCGCCGTGCGCAGATCCTTCTGAGCCCCCGCGGCGCGCAGGTAGCGGGCGGCGGCGAAGATCGCGTCCACCGGGTTGTACGGGTCCGCGTAGCCGGCGTCCAGCGCATCCACGCCGTATTGCAGCCAGGTCGCGGGCATGAACTGCATCCACCCCACCGCGCCGGCCGTGGATACCGACTGGTCGGTGCCGTAGTCGGTCTCGATTTCATTGATCGCGGCAAGGATCTGCCAGGGCACGCCGTACTGGACGGCGGCCGCCTGGTAGATCGGCAGCAGGAACAGCGGGATACGGTAGAAGGAGAGCGCCTGCACGGATACCGCCGCGGAGTTGAGCTCCGCCGCCAGTGCCCCAGCCTGATCGGCCACAACCTGCGGCGCCGCCGCCACGCCGTTTGGTCCGGACGCGACACCGACTTTCGGCGCGTTCGCGCCACCGGTGCTCGGCTGGGCGCTTGGAGGCTGGCCGTGAGTGGCGGAGAGGTTGCGGTTCGCCGTGCTCGGCGTCGTCTTCTGCTTACGTTCCCTCACCACCACGGTGGGCACTTCCATGACAGTGGGGGCCGGGGCTCCCACTGGGGCCGGGGTGCTGCCCTCAGAGCCGGTCGTGGTCGTCACAGGCGTCGTCGCGGGCGTAGTCGATGTGCTCGTCGTGGGCTGGCCGGAGCCCGTTTCCTGTGCGCCTGAGCCCTGGGCGGAAGAGTCCGGAGCGGTGACGGGTGGCGAGGAGCCGTCCGTCGACGTCGGCGAGCCCGCGGGCGCTTCGGCGGCGAACGCCCCGCCGGAGAGAGGTCCGCCGAGGCTGGCCGCGGTCAGCCCACCCCCGGCAAGCGCGGACAGCGTCGCGCGCCACACCTTGCGACGCGGGCTGGTCATCGGCAGTCTGCGCCGAGATTGGTCATCTTGCGGTAGTCCCATGATCGTGGTCGGCGTGGCTAACCCACGATCGCGGGATAGGCCCACCGAGATTCATATCGGCAGGCAAGCACAATCCCGTAAAGGATTCGTAATCGCGCCCGCTGAGAGGTAGATGCACGTCCATTGCAGGCAGAGCGGCCAGACCGTACCGATGCCCAAGGCGGAACCCCCCACGCTGGCCGAATTTTGTCCCCGCTGGCCTGATTTTGCTGGGGTTTTGTGATGTACACGCACCTTTTGGCATCCACGCACCCGATCGGTGGATCCGTCTCGGATCGGGTGTTTGCGGGCAGAACCGGGGATGCCGGAAACACGGACACTGGCGGCCTTTTCGCGGGCGCGGGCGATCCTCCTGCCGGCGACCGTTTGTGTCGAACCGCTCTATTCTCCCGACGCGAGGGTTATAGGTCTTGAAGATTGAGATCTAGAAGATTGCTGGCCTGAAAGCATCCGGCGGGTACTGAGAGGAGTGGGGAGAGCCATGAAGATGTCCAGAATGAGGATCCTTCGGATCCTGACAGCGGCGCTGCTTGGCTGCGCGTTTCTGCTGAGCGCCGCGATCGCGCAGGCGGAAGAGACCGTGAAGATCACCTCGGCGGGCTTCAAGCCCGACTTGCTCGGCGTGCCAACGAACGTTTTCGGCAGCGCGACGATCGGCTCGACGAACTTGCCGGTGCCCTCGCCGATCACCCACATCAACGTGATGGGCCCCGCCGGGCTGACGTTGAACCTGGAAGGCACCGGGACGTGCACCGAAGCGGTCCTGCTGAACGTCGGCCCGAGGGGATGCCCAGCCGACTCGAAGGCCGGGTTCGGCGGCGGCGAGGGAGCGTATGAAATCGCCAAAGAAATCATCAACGAGGCATACACGGTCGACTTCTTCCTCGCCGACAACAAGCCGGGCCACGTCGAGCTCTTGATCTACCTGGAAGGCTCGACCCCGGTCTCGATCCAGCTCGTATTCACGGCGCCGGTGATTCAGTTCCCCAAGCCATATGGGCTCGGCTTCAGCCTCAATGTGCCGCTGATCAAAGTCCTCCCCGAAGCATCCGATGCCTCGGCGATCACCGCCTTCTTCACGGCCGGCGCGAAAAACGTCGCCTACTTCAAGAGGGTCCATGGCAAGAGGAAGCTGTTCCACGTGAAGGGCATCATCACCCCCAAAACCTGTCCGCGTGGGGGCTGGCCGGCAGCTTCTGAATTCAGCTTCGAGGACGGCTCGATCGTCAAAAGCGCGGTCAAGATCCCCTGCCCGAAGAAGACGAAGAGGAAGTGACCCTCCGACGCGCGGCGATCGCGCTGGCGGCGCTGACAGCCTGCTGCGGTGGCGCCGCCACGCCGGCGTTCGCGCAGCCGGAAACCAGCGCCAGCATGCGCCCGACGTTCTTTCCGGACCGGCTCGGCGCGAGCACGGCCTTCACGCTCTCGCTCAGATTCTCTGGCGGCGTAGAAGGGGTCCCGGCGCCGCTGAGCCAAGCGGTCGTACGCCTGCCCGCCGGCCTGGTAATCAATCTGCGTGGCGTCAGCATCTGTGGAAAGGCACAGCTCGAGCGCAGGGGCGCCTCAGGTTGCCCGTCCGGGTCGCTCATCGGGCGTGGCCACGCGCTGCTCGAGGTGCACGCCGGCTCGCTGACGAACCCTGAGGAAGCCACCGTGTCGGTCTTCCGCGCTCAGAACCATGGAGCTCTGCCGGCGTTCGAGATCTTTGGCCAGGGCGAAACGCCGCTCGATGAGAGCACGATCAGCACGGCTGTGCTCGGAGGAGGCAGCGCTCCGTACGGCTTGAAGCTGACGGTGTCTGTCCCCCCCATACCGACGCTGGTCTTCGAGCCGAACGCGTCGTTCAAGTCGCTCTCGCTTACGATCGGCGGGGTCGGTCGCGGTCCCCGCGCGCACGCAGCCGCCGGCGCGATCGTCGTGCCGCGCAGCTGCCCGGCCGGCGGCTTCCCGTTCGCCGCCGACTTCACGTTCGCCGACGAATCCACCGCGAGCACCACTGCCAACGTCCCCTGTCCATAGCGGCGCTCTCGCCACATAGCGGTGCGCGCGCGACGTGCACCTTTCGAGATCGCTCCCGGCACGATAACCTGATGACCGCCCGTGGAAACGATCCTCTCCGTCCTGCAGGTCGCCATCGCGGTGATCGTCATCTTCCTGGTGCTGATGCACTCCGGGAAGGACTCCGGCCTGTCCGGCGCGTTTGGCGTCGGTAGCGGCCAGGGCCCGCTGGGCGGAGGATCGATGGTCGAGCGCAACCTCAACCGCTGGACGATCTTCTTCGCGATCCTGTTCGTCGTGAACGCAGTGATCCTGCTCAAGCGCCCGTGGGCCTAGACCACCGCTGAGCTGAGCGGCGCGGGGCTTGTCCTACCGATCGATTGGAGATCGATGGGATCTCCGATCGGCCAGCACGCATGCGTAGTTCTCTGAACATCGGAACATCGGACACGCCGAAGTGAGCTAATCCGGCTCGCCGTCCGCATCCGCGGGCTCGCCGCCCAACGCCGCCAGCCGGTTGAGGATCTCTACTGCCTCCCCCCGCAGCGCCCCGTCGATGGCCTCGTAGTCCTCGCGCGAGAGCTTGCCGGTGCGATAGTCGAGCTCGGCGTCGCGGATCTCCCGATACTTGGCCTCGCGCGCCGCCTCGAGCTCATCGCGCTCGAGGACCGCATCGGGCTCAGAGCGGGGGTGCGCCGCGGCCGTTGAACCGGCGCGCGAGCGAGCGGCTCTGAATGGGGCGCTGAGGACGACGAGCACCGCGCCGCACAGAACCAGCGTGAGGATCGCGACGAGAATGTTCACACCATCAGCGTCCCGGGACCGTTGCGAATCAGGCGCGCTGAAGGCCCTGCGCCGCTCGCGCTCGCGAGCGGGCGCGGCCACGGCGTCGCACGAATACGGCGGCCCACCCACCCGCCGGCCAGATCGCGATCAGGCCGCCGCCGCCCACGATCAGGCCGCCGATCCAGATCCACATGACAAGCGGCGAGACGATCACGTGGAACTGCGCCTGCGGTGGATGCGCCAGGTAGGCACGAGCCAGATAGCCGATCGCCACCTCGGCCTCTTCCGGCGGCAGCGTACGATTGCCGACCTGCACGATCCGCTTCAGCGCAGGGGTTTCGATGTCCGGCTCGATCGCGGTCCAGACGTCGCGCGTGACGCCGGCGTCCATCGCCACGTGGCTGACCGGCTGGCCCCCGATCAGGCTCCCAACCGACCCCCGGCTCGGTTCGTCAGAGGCGTAGTAGCCCTCGCTCGGGTAGAGCGTCGCGACATGACGCCCGTGCTTGGTCACATCGAGCACCGCGCCCAGGCTGAGCGTCGAGCCGGTGTGGGCCGCGTCGTACTTCGGCGTGATCGTCGCCGTCGGGCGCACGTAGCGGACGGTGTAGGCGCCCGCGCGCGTCGACTGGCCCGGCGACAGACCAAGCTCTGATGCGTGCTGAAAAGAAGAGGAGGCGGCGACCCCGATGAACAGGACGGCCATGCCGATGTGCACGATGTAGCCACCGTAGCGGCGGCGGTTGCGCTGCACGAGCGCCACCAGCGCGATCGGCGCCGCCTCGCCCGCCATCGCACGCCGCGCACGCGCACCGCGGAAGAACTCCTGACCGATGCTGCCGAACACGAACGCCCCGCAGCAGAACATCGCGATTGCGAACGGCTTGTCCGCCACGCCCGCGCCCACCAACGCGATCAGCGTGAGCAGCGCGACGGCCGCCGGCGCGAGGAAGTTGCGGCGCGCATTGGCCAGCGTCGCGCGCCGCCAGGCGATCACCGGGCCGACACCCGAGAGCAGCACGAGGATCAATGCCAACGGCACCGTGTAGCGGTCGAACCACGGCGGCCCGACCGAGGCTTCCTGGCCGGTGAGCGCCTCAGAGATCAGCGGAAAGTAGGTGCCCCAGAAGATCACAAAGCACAACCCCACCAGCACCAGGTTGTTGGCGAGGAAGATCGACTCGCGCGAGAGCAATGAGTCCAGCCGGTGCTCTGAACGCAGCATGTCGCGGCGCGTCACGACGAGGTAGATCGAGCCGGCGATCAGCACGGCGATCAGGCACACGAACGGCACGCCGAGCGTCGCGCCGCCGAACGCGTGAATCGAGTTCAACACCCCGCTGCGCACGAGGAACGTACCCATGATCGCCAGCGTGCCCGTGGCCAGCACGAGCGAGACGTTCCACACCTTTAGCATCCCCCGCTTCTCTTGGATCATCAGCGAGTGCAGGAACGCCGTGCCCGTCAGCCATGGCATCAGCGATGCGTTCTCGACCGCATCCCAGCCCCAGTAGCCGCCCCAGCCGAGCTCCGAGTAAGACCAGCGAGCGCCCAGCAGGATGCCGATCCCGAGGAACAACCAGGCGGCGAACGCGAAGCGGCGGATCGCCCTGATCCAGTCGGCGTCCACTCGGCGCGCGAGCAGCGCGCCCATGCCGAACGCGAGCGGGATCGTGCACAGCGTATAGCCCGAGTAGAGCATCGGGGGGTGGATCATCATCGTCGGAAACCGCAGCAGCGGATCGAGCCCTGCGCCTTCGAGGGGAGCCGGGCTGGTGGTGGCGAACGGCTGCGCGTAGAACACCATCAGCGCGATGAAGAAGCCGCCGAAGCCGAGCAGGATCGCCTGCGCGTAGGCGGCGACGTCGCGCAGGCGCCGACGCGTGAGGAACAGCGCGAGGCTCGACCACAGCGACAAAAGCCAGGCCCACAAGAGCAGCGAGCCTTCCTGGGAGGACCACACCGCCGCGGCCCGGTAGAACATCGGCGTCGTCCTGCTCGAGGTGTCAGCGACCGTGTTGAAAGCGAAGTTGTTGCGCAGGAACGCGATCTCCAAGATCGCGAACGCGATCGTCAGGATCCCCGCCAGCGAGTACACTGAGCGGCGACCGGACTCCGAGAGCTCCACGCGTCCAGTGCGCACGCCGTACAGCGACGCGCCGATGCCGTACACGCACACGGCGAGCGCCAGCAGCAGGCACGCGCGGCCGAGACCGGCCATCTCAGGAGTTCTGCTTCTCGCTGGGCGGAGCGGTCTTGTACTTGGATGGGCACTTCGTGATCAGCGAGTTGCGTTCGCCCACGTACCGCCCATCCTGCTTTTCGACCGTCACGACCACCTCGCGCCCTTCGCGGAAAGGGTCGGGCACGGTGCCGGTGTAGGTGAGGGGAACCGTCGTCCCGCCAGCGCGGTCCTCCACGTCGAAGGCCAGCACCGCGCCCATGCGATGGACCGATCCTGCCACGACCGTGCCGGTCAACAGATAGCTGCGACCCGGCTGCGCCTGGCGGACCAGCTGGCTCGGCGTGAGGGCCGGGCTTGCGGCGCTGAAGCTGGTGTAGATCAGCGCACTGGCCAGCACCACCGCCGCGCTCAACGCCACAACCAGACGCACCGTTCGCTTGCGCGCTGGATTCATCGCCCCCAAGTATCTCAAACCCTCAACGCCGCGGTACCGGGAGTCAGTCAACCGTTCACGTCGCCCTGTCGGCGGGGCTTTTGTCGTCATCGGAGCGACACTTGGCTGCTCCGCCTCCCCTCGTCTCCCCTCTGGCGACGATCAATTCGGCCATCCATTCGGCCATTCGGCCAGGAAATTGTCCCTGGAAAGCGAAACATTCTGGCGTGCGCCGAGTCTTTAGGGGTAGAGCATCATGAGAGCGATCCTCCCCCATCCCCTTGCCGAGCGGCGACCTTCACGCCGGCGCCGGCACAAACGCCCGGCGGCCTCGGCCCACGGACCCGCTCTTGACGTCAACCCCAGCCTGACCGTCCAACCCGATGAGGTCACTGCCGTGGCCAACCTCGACCTCGCGGTCCAGCGCGTGCGCGCCGCCGGTGGCCCGATCGACGAGGCCTCCTACACCTGCTCGTGTGGCTACGTGTTCCTCGCGTCGGTTTCCACCACCGTGGCCTGTCCGCACTGCGGCACCTCGCAAGCCTGGTAGTCGCGGCCACCCTCCTGTCCGCCCCACGCCCAGAGGGCCCTCGAAGATCGAGTAGATCGAATTACAGCCCCATGGATGAAGGTTTGGCTCGAAGAGCCAAAACCGTTCCACTGGAATCCTGTGGAATCCGGCCCAATCAGTACATGATGACTGGCGCAAAACTGGCGCTAGCGGGGACTGGCGATGTGAGCCGGCCTTCGGCCGGTGGCGGCGAAGCGTGATCACGCATCACATATAATCAAGATTAGCTGCTAACCTTGATTATATGCCGGAATTGATCAAGCTTAGATGGACACCCACGGCCGCCGAGGGGCTCCCCCGCAAAGACCGCCAGGGCTGCGATTACGAAGCGTATGTGCCCGACCCGCTCGTGGGCCGGGGGATCACACTAGACGGCGCGAGCGCCGCCGACATCGCCGACGCCGAACGCGCCGTGGGTCGACTGGAGACGGGCACACACGGCCTCGCCGACTCGGAGGCGATCACGCGCCTGCTTCTACGCGCGGAGGCCGTCGCCTCCTCGAAGATCGAGGGTCTACAGGTCGGCGGGCGACGGCTGCTCAAGGCGCAGCTCGCGCGGGCGCTCGGCCAACGGGCAAGCGACGTCACCGCCCAGGAGATCCTCAACAACATAGAGGCGATGGCCGCCGCGCTCGCCGCGCAGGGACCAGGGGAGCCGATCACGCTCCAGCGGCTACTCGACACCCACGCGCGGCTGCTCTACGCGACGAGCCTCGAGGCGCAGGCGGGCCGGCTTCGCGAGGAGCAGAACTGGATCGGCGGCAGCTCATACAACCCCTGCAGCGCCGAGTTCGTCCCCCACCCCACGGCCGCGTGCCCGACCTGATGGCCGACCTCTGCGAGTTCGCAAGCCAGGACGAACTGCCACCACTCGTCCAGGCGGCGCTCACGCACGCCCAGTTCGAGACGATCCACCCGTTCATCGACGGCAACGGCCGCGTCGGCCGCACGCTGATCCAGCTGATCCTGCGCCGCCGCGGCCTGACGGTAACTGTCACCCCCCCGATCTCGCTCGTGCTCGCGACCTGGTCGCGCGACTACATCCGCGGGCTGACCAGCACCCGCCACCACGAGGCCACCGACTCGCCCTCCGCGCAGGAGGGCCTCGACGGCTGGATGGCGCTGTTCGGCGCAGCGACGAGCCGCGCCGTCGCCGACGCCGAAACCTACGAGCAGACCATCGCCGAGATAAAGGCGCAGTGGCGTGAGCGTCTCGGGCGCGTCCGCCGCGACTCCGCGGCCGCGCTGCTGCTGGACGCCCTCCCCGGCGCACCGATCGTGACCGTGCAGAGCGCCGCGGCGCTGACCGGTCGCAGCCAGCAGGCCGTCAACACCGCAATCCCCAGACTGCTGGAAGCGCAGATCCTCACCCAGACGACGATCGGCAGACGAAACCGCGCCTTCGAAGCCCCCGAGATGATCGACGCGTTCACTGCCCTCGAGCGCCGCCTCGCGAGCCCCGCGAGCGACACGCGCCAATCACCGCCCGCCCGGCCCGTCCCTCGCCCTCGCGCGAAACGTAGACAAGCGCACTCGGCCGCCAGGTGAGGCGGCCTGAAAACGGCTCTACAGAGCTACTTGATGTACATCCCTGAGATCGCGCGGGAGATCACGAGCTGCTGGATCTCGGCGGTGCCCTCGAAGATATCGTAGATCTTCGCGTCGCGGTGCCAGCGCTCGACGGGGAACTCTCGCGTGTAGCCGTTGCCACCAAGGATCTGGATGGCGCGCTCTGTGACCCACACGGCGACCTCACCGGCCTTCCACTTGCTCATCGAGCCCTCGGCGTTCTCGAACGGCACCTGGTTGCGCCCCATCCAGGAGGCGCGCCAGACGAGCAGGCGGGAAGCGTCGATCTCGAGCTTCATGCGGGCGAGCGTGAAGGCGATGGCCTGGTTCTCGATGATCTTCTTGCCGAACTGCTCGCGCTCCTTGGCGTACTCGAGCGAGTACTCATACGCCGCACGGGCGATGCCGAGCGCCTGCGAACCCACGGTGGGGCGCGATGACTCGAACGTCTGCATCGCCGCCTGTGAGTTGCCTTTCTTGCCCTCGCGCACCCGCGCGAGGCGCTCGTCGAGCTTCTCCTTGCCGCCGAGCACATAGCCGGCGGGGACGCGGCAGTCGTCGAGGAAGACGTCGGCGGTGTGCGAGGCGCGCAGACCGTGCTTTGAGACCTTGGTGCCCTGGGAGATTCCCTTGGCTTCGCTCATCGGCACGACGAACGCGGCGTGGCCTTTGGAGCCGAGCTCGCGGTCGACGGTGGCGACGATCACGTGGATGTCGGAGATGCCGCCGTTGGTGGCCCATGCCTTCTGGCCGTTGAGCACCCACTCGCCGGCGGCCTCGTCGAACTTGGCGGTGGTGCGCAGCGCGCTGACGTCGGAGCCGGCGTTGGGCTCGGAGGCACAGAACGCCGCGACCTTGAGATCGTCCTGGGTACCGAAGCAGCGGGGGATCCATTCGCCGATCTGCTCGCCCGAGCCCTGGCCGAAGATGGCGGCCACGGCCAGCGCGGTGCCCATGATCGACATGCCGATGCCGGCGTCGCCCCAGAACAGCTCCTCGTTGACGATCGGCAGCGTCAGGCCCGTGGGGTCAGCGAAGAACTGCGCCAGCCCTTCGAATCCGTACAGGCCGATCTTCGCGGCCTCCTCGATGATCGGCCACGGGGTCTGCTCCTTCTCGTCCCACTCGTGCGCGGCTGGACGCATCACGTCGGCGGCGAACCCGTGCACCCACTCGCGGATGTCCTTCTGGTCCTGGGTCAGCGCCATCGAGAAGGTCGCGTCCTTGTTCGACGCGCTGGCGATCGCCTCCACCGCGGCCTCCGCGGCCTCGGTCGTCTCAGAGCTGGCGACGGGAGTGGCGGACATCAGGGGTACGTCTCCTTTTCGTTCGCGGATCCGGCGAGAAACTCTTTCTCAGCCTGCCCAACTGAATCTAGAACAAATGTAAACGCTTGTCAAACACTGTGTTTGATCTGCTGTTACAGTCGCGCTAGAGTACGGTCGATGGCCAGTTCGATCGCCAATCCGCAGACCGCCTCGGATCGTGTGCGCGTGCGCCGTCAGCGCGAGCAGGAGATAGTCGCGGCGACTCGCCTGCTGTTCGACGAACGCGGCCTGCAGGACGCGCCGATGGAGGACATCGCACGCGCGGTTGGCATCAACAGGGGCCTCATCTACCGGTACTTCTCCTCCAAGGAGGAGCTGTTCGTGCTGACGCTCACGAGCTACCTCTCGGAGCTGGCGGAGCGTCTGGAGGAGATACCCAAGGGCCCGGATCCGATCGTGCGTCTCGAGGACGGCTGGCGCCGCTACACCGACTACTGCCTCGAGCACCCGGCATTTCTGGATTGCGGCATGTCGCTGATGCGCAGGCCCGCCGCAGAGCTGCGCGAAATGGTCTCCGACGCCGTCTGGATCCGCCTCGGGCAAGGCATGGCCGCCTGCTTGGACAAGCTCTCCAAGATCCTCGCTCTCGGCGCGCAGCAGGGACTCTTCACGGTCAGCGATCCCGACTTCACCGCAAACCACCTCTACACCCAGACGCTCGGCACGATGCACCTGGCGCGTATCGGAGTGGGCATACGCCTCGGTGCCGTTGGACCCGAGCCATTCGCGATTCAGGCCCAGCAAGTGCAGGAGGCCTGCATCGCTGACGTGCTGTCCTCAGTAGGCGCGCCTCGCCCCAGTAGCGCGCCGCGCACCTGAGCGTTCGCCAACACCCCCCCCCTCAGAACGGGTCCCGATGGTCTCTGAGGCCCGGCGTGGCCTCGATGATCCCGCGCGCGCCTTCCGCACAATTACACCAATTCTGACTTGATTTATGGTATTAGTCCCATCTTCACGTCCTCGATGCAGAAAGTGACTATGCCCAAACGCACGATTGCTGTCGCCCTATCCCTGGCCGTAGCCGCGCTCGGCCTCGCCGCCTGCGGATCGTCATCCAGCGGGAGCGGCAAGCAGCTGGCGCTGGTCGCCTACTCGACGCCGCAGGGGGTATTCGAAAAACTGATCCCCGCGTTCGAGACGACGCCGGAAGGCAAAGGCGTGAGCTTCAGCCAGTCCTACGGACCGTCCGGCGAACAGAGCAGGTCGGTGGTCAATGGGCTACACGCCGACGTGGTCAACCTCTCACTGGAACCGGACGTGACCAAGCTCGTCAAGGCGGGGCTGGTGTCGTCGAGCTGGAACGCAAACGCCACGGATGGTTTCGTGACCGACTCGGTCGCGGTGATCATCGTGCGCAAGGGCAACCCCGAGCACATCACCGGCTGGTCGGACCTGATCAAGCCGGGTGTGGGAGTGTTGACGCCGAACCCATTCACGTCGGGGAGCGCCCGCTGGAACATCATGGCCGCATATGGAGCACAGTTGAAGGAAGGCAAGACCCCCGCGCAGGCACAGGAATATCTGAAGGCGCTGTTCGGAAACGTCGTAAGCCAGGACAGCTCCGCGCGCAACGCTCTGCAGACGTTCCTCGCCGGCCGGGGCGACGCTCTGATCGACTATGAGGACGAGGCGATTACAGACGAGAAGAAGGGCGCCGCGATCGAATACGTGATCCCGAACGACACGATCTTGATCCAGAACCCGATCGCCGTCGTCGGCACCAGCGCAAATGCCGCGGAGGCGCAAAAGTTCGTGAGCTACCTGCTGTCTCCCGCCGGCCAGACGATCTGGGCAGAAAAGGGCTATCGCCCGGTGATCTCGGGGATCGCCGCCGCCGCCAAGTTCCCCACGCCTCCCGGACTGTTCACGATCCAATCGCTCGGCGGCTGGAAGGCCGTGACGAAGCAGTTCTTCGAACCGGAAACGGGCATCGTCACGAAGATCGAGCAGTCGCTCGGTGTCTCCACCGCCAAATAGCCAGGGAGCTCTGGCGCTCGGGCGCCCGCGCGTGCCGGCAATCGGTGCGCGCGGGGCCGGCGCGCTCGGCAAGGGCCTGCTCGGCATCTACCTGTCGGCGCTCGTGCTGCTGCCGGTGGCGGCGCTGCTGTCGAAGGCGGGCAGTGGCGGGACAAGCGCGTTCTGGCGAGAGATCTCAAACCCGGAGGCGCTCGCCGCGATCAAGCTGACCCTGGCGGCTTCGGCGATCGTGGTCCTGATCAACGCGATCTTCGGGACGCTGATCGCATGGGTGCTCGTGCGCGATGAGTTCCCCGGCAAGCGCTTCGTCAACACCCTGATCGACCTTCCCTTTGCGCTGCCGACGATTGTCGCGGGGGTCGTGCTGCTCGCGCTGTACGGGAAGGGCAGCCCCGTCGGCGTCGATGTCGCATTCACGCGCGCCTCGGTTGGGCTGGCGCTGCTGTTCGTGACGCTTCCTTTTGTCGTGCGCTCCGTGCAGCCGGTGCTGCTCGAGCTCGACCAGGCGATGGAGGAAGCCGCCGCTTCGCTGGGCGCGGGACCGGCGACGGTGCTTCGCCGGATCGTGCTGCCGAGCCTCGCTCCCGCGATCATATCGGGGGTCGCGCTCAGCTTCGCGCGGGCGATCGGCGAGTACGGCTCACTCGTGCTGATCACCGGCGAGCTGCCGTTCAAGACGGAGGTCGGCTCGGTTTACATATTTGGACAGATCTCCAACGAAAACCTGCCAGCGGCGGCCGCCGTGTCAGTCCTGTTGCTGCTGGTGGCCCTCGTCGTGCTGGGCGCCCTGAGCTTCGTCTCGCACCGACGGTCCAGGCATGTCCGCTAACGCCGCGCGCCGGCTCGGCGTGCGCATGCTCGCGCTCGGCTACCTGGCGCTGCTGCTGGGAGCGCCGGTGGGGATGATCTTCTACCGCACGTTCGAACACGGTCTCGCGCCGGTATGGAGCGCGGTGACGGCGCCAAACGCCGAGCACGCGTTCTGGCTGTCGCTTGAGATCGTCGCGATCGCCGTGCCGCTGAACACGATCTTCGGGATCGGCATGGCCCTGCTGCTCGAGCGTGGACGCTTCTGGGGCAAGGGACTCCTGGGCCTGGTGATCGACCTGCCGTTCGCGATCTCGCCGGTGGTCGTAGGGCTCGCGCTGGTGCTCGTGTACGGGAAAACCGGATGGCTCGGCGACTGGCTGACCACCAACGGCATTCAGATCATCTTCTCGGTGCCGGGCATGGTCATCGCCACGGCGGTCGTGTCGCTGCCGTTCGTCGCGCGCGAGACGATGCCGGTGCTGCGCGAGCTCGGTATCGACGCAGAGCAGGCAGCCGAGACTCTGGGTGCGAGCGCCTGGCAGACCTTCTGGCGGGTCACGCTGCCAGCGATCAGGTGGGGTGTGGTGTACGGGGTCGTGCTGAGCACCGCACGCGCGCTCGGCGAGTTCGGCGCGGTGAGCATCGTGTCGGGGCGAATCGAGGGCCAGACGCAGACGTTGCCGCTGTATGTGCAGGACCGCTTTGAGAATTTCGACTCGACCGGCGCCTACGCGGCGGCGGTCCTGCTCGCGCTGCTGGCACTTGGCACACTGCTTGCGATGAACCTCCTTACGCGACGCACGCGTGGACGGACGGCCAGCTGATGGCGATCGAGGTCCGCGAGGTGAGCAAGCGCTTCGGTGACTTCGTGGCCCTCGGAGACGTCAGCCTGAGAGTCGGCGACGGCGCGCTGACGGCGCTGCTGGGGCCGAGCGGAAGCGGCAAGTCGACGCTTTTGCGGATCATCGCCGGGCTCGAGTCGCCGGACAGCGGCGAGGTCGTAATCGACGAGCAGAACGTGACCGACGCGCCCGCGCGCATGCGCGGCGTCGGCTTCGTCTTCCAGCACTACGCGCCGTTCAAGCACATGACCGTGCACGACAACGTTGGCTTCGGACTGAGCGTGCGCAAGCGGCCGAAGGCCGAGATCCGCGAGCGGGTGAAGGAGCTGCTCGGGCTCGTGCGGCTGGAAGGGCTGGCCGAGCGCTATCCGTCACAGCTCTCGGGTGGACAGCTGCAGCGTATGGCGCTGGCGCGCGCGCTGGCGGTCCAGCCGCAGGTGCTGTTGCTGGACGAGCCATTCGGGGCGCTCGACGCGCAGGTGCGCGCAGAGCTGCGCGAATGGCTGCGCAGACTGCACGAGGAGATCCACGTGACCACGATCTTCGTCACCCATGACCAGGAGGAGGCGATGGAAGTCGCCGAGCAGATCGTGGTCATGAACAAAGGCCGGATCGAGCAGGCGGGCACGCCGCGCGAGCTGTACGAGAGCCCTGGCAACGAGTTCGTGATGTCATTCATCGGGCCCGTGAACCGTCTGGGCGACGCGTTCGTGCGCCCTCACGACATCGAAATCCTCCCCTCCGTCGAGGGCGTCGGAACGGAGGCGCTGGTCGAGCGAGTCGTGCACCTTGGCTTCGAGGTCCGCGTCGAGCTCAAGCTTCATGACGGACGCGACATCTGGGCCCAGATCACGCGCGAGAACGCGCAGCAGCTCGAGCTGAGGGAGGGCCAAATCCTCTCGGTGCGCCTGCCGGCCCCGCGCGTCTTCGCGGCCTGATACTCACGCGGCGTCCTTCCGCGCAAAGCCGTCCCTAGCGCGTGTGCCAGGCTTCCTCTCCGCGTGTGAGCGCGAGGATCTCCTTCGGCAGCTTGCCGGCGGCGACGTCGGCAACCGTGACGTGCTCGAGCACTTTGCGCAGGTTGGCGCGCAGCGCGATCCACACCTTCTGCAGGGACTCGGCCGAGCCGACATATTCGATCTCCTCTGGGCGCTGCCCGCGGACGCCGACCAGCGGGCCCTCGACCGCGCGGATGACGTGCGCGAGGTTGATCTCCTCGGGCGGTTGGGCGAGCCAGTAGCCGCCCTCGGGACCGCGCTGTGAGCGGACGATCCCGGAGGAACGCAGCTGGGTGAGGATGTTCTCCAGAAAAGAGACGGGAATGCTCTGCGCCTGGGCGAGCTGATCCACCTTGCGAGGCGCCTGCTGGCTGCTGCCAGCGAGCTCCACGACGGCTCGCACTGCATAGTCGGCCTTGGCGGTGACGTGCATGGAACGTGATTCTCCCTGAAACGCCGTCGCCGCGACTCCGGGCTTCGGGTTAGGTAACCCTAACTCCTATGATACCTTCCCTCTTCTGGCCATCCCGACCTGGCAGATCGGATTTGACGATCGATAATGCGACATGGCAAGCTCCCAATCCTCAGCTCACTGCTGATGATCGCCGCGATGTCGCTGGCCGCTTGCGGCAGCGGCTCCCCCAATGGGGCGAGCACCATCACGTTGTATAACGGCCAGCACGAACAGACGACCGCGATGCTCGTCTCGGCGTTCGAGAAGCAGACCGGGATCAAGGTCAATGTCCGCACCGCCGGGGAGGACGTGCTCGGCAACCAGATCGTCCAGGAGGGCTCGAGCTCGCCGGCCGACGTCTTCTACGCAGAGAACACCCCTGTACTCGAAAACCTACGTGAGAAGGGCCTGCTCGCCCAGGTCGCGCCCGCGACGCTCGCGGCCGTCCCGAGCCGCTACAACTCGCCGGCGGGCAACTGGGTTGGAGTCTCCCTGCGCACGACCGCGCTCGTCTACAACACCGCCCAGCTCACCGCCGCCCAGCTGCCGCGAACGGTGCTCGAACTCGCCCAACCTCGGTGGAAAGGGAAGCTGGCCCTCGCCCCGTCAGAGACAGATTTCCAACCGCTGATCACTGCGATCGCCCTGCGCGACGGGACGGCGGCGGCCGAAAGCTGGCTGGGCGGCATCAAGGCGAATAGCGAGATCTACCCGGACAACGAGACTGTGATCGCACAGGTCAACAACGGTCAGAGCGCGGTCGGCCTGATCGATCACTACTACTGGTACCGGCTGCGTGACGAGGTCGGCCAGAGCGGCCTGCACTCCGCGCTCTACTACTACACCCCCGGCGATCTCGGAGCATTGGTCAACGTGTCTGGCGCGACTGTCTTGAAGTCGAGCTCCCATCAGTCGGATGCCCAGGCATTTCTCGCCTTTCTCGTGAGCCCCACCGGGCAGCAGATCATCGCCCACAGCCACAGCTACGAGTACCCGCTGCGCCCCGGGGTGAGCCCCGCCGCGGTGCTGCCCCCGCTACAGACGCTGCACCCGGCGGTGCTGCCGCTGAGCTCGCTGGGCGACGGACGCGCGGCACTCGAACTCGAGCAGAAGCTCGGCCTCTTGTAGGAAAGACAGTGAGCAAGTTCACTCTCTCCGAGCAGGCCGCGCCGGGTGGCTGGGCGCGCGCGTGGTCGGGACGGCGGCGCTGGCCGTTGACGAGCGTCGCCGGCGGGGCGCTGGCCGCCGGGCTGGTGCTGCTGCCGCTCGTGTTCCTCGTCAAAGAAGCCCTCCAGCCGGGTTGGGCTGAGGTCGAACGGCTGCTCTTCCGGCACAACACGGCAGTGCTGCTGTGGAACACCGTGCGCCTCGCGCTCGCCTGCACTTTGCTGTGCGCCGTGCTCGGCGTCGCCGCCGCGTGGTGCGTCGAGCGCACGACGCTGCCCCTCAAACGCCTGTGGGCGGTCGTGCTCGTGCTCCCCCTCGGCGTGCCCGACTTCGTGATCGGCTTCGGCTGGGTCTCCATCGACCCCGCCCTGCACGGGTACCTGGCGGCGGTGATGATCATGACGCTGTCGCTGTATCCGCTCGTCTACCTGCCGGTCGCCTTCGCCATGGCGAACCTCGACGCGGGGCTAGAGGAGAGCGCGCGCAGCCTCGGGCTCGGCCCGTGGCAGACCTTCCGGCGCGTCACGCTGCGCCAGATCCGCCCGGCGGTGCTCGGCGGCTGCCTGCTCGTCACGCTCGCGCTGCTCGCCGAGTACGGAGCGTTTGAAATCGTCCAGTACCAGACGTTCACCGTTGAGATCTTCACCGAGTACAAGCTCGGCTTCGACACCGCGGCTGCCTGCGCACTTTCGCTCGTGCTCGTCGTGCTGAGCGTCGCCGCGCTCGGCGGCGAGTTCGCACTCAGCGGCCGCGGGCGGGCGTGGCGCGTGGGGCCGGGAGCCAAGCGCCTGGCCCCACGAGTCGCGCTCGGACGCTTCACGGCGCCGACGCTGCTTGGCGTCGCCGCGCTCGCAGGCCTTTCCATCGGCGTGCCCGTCGGCTCCCTGGTCTACTGGACGGTCCACGGCGGCTCGACCACGCTGCCGCCGGCCTCGATCCTGACCGACGCGTGGCACACGGCCGAACTCTCGGCCGCCGCGGCCCTGCTCGCGACCGCACTGGCGGTGCCCGTGACGACGCTGGCGATGCGTCACCGCAACCGGCTGACCGTGCTGATCGAGCGCCTCGCCTACCTGCCCCAGGCGCTCCCCGGACTGGTGGTCGCGCTCGGCCTCGTGTCGTTCTCCGTGCGCTACGCGCTGGCGCTGTATGAGAGCTCGTTCGAGCTGATCGTCGCCTACTCGATCCTCTTCCTGCCGCTGGCCGTCGTCGGCGTGCGCTCGGCGATGGCGCAGGCCTCGCCGCGCATGGAGGAGGTCGCCCGCTCGCTCGGCGCCCGGCCGGCGAGCGCCTGGCGGCGCGTCACGCTGCCGCTCATCGCTCCCGGCCTCGCCGCGGCGTTCGCGCTCGTGTTCATCTCCGCCGCCACCGAGCTCACCGCCACGCTGCTGCTGCGCCCGACCGGCGTCAACACGCTCGCCACCCAGTTCTGGGCGTACACGAGCGACTTCGCCTACGGCGCCGCCGCGCCATACGCCGCGCTGATGGTCGCCATCTCCGCAGTCCCCGCCTACCTGCTCAGCCGCCGCATGACCACGCTCGCGCGCACGGAGGCGAGTCGATGAGCCTCCTCTCGATCCGCGACCTGTGGAAGGGCTACGGCGACACACCGGTGCTCCAGGGCGTGGACCTCGAGGTGCACGCGGGGTCGCTGACGGCGGTGCTCGGCCTCTCCGGCTGCGGCAAGACCACGCTGCTGCGCGTGATCGCCGGGTTCGAGCGCGCCGAGCGTGGCAGCGTGTCGCTCGCGATGCAGACGCTCGACGACGGGCGCACCTACCTCGCGCCCGAGAAGCGCGGCGTCGGCTACGTGCCCCAGGAGGGCGCGCTGTTCCCTCATCTGAGCGTCCAGGACAACGTCGGCTTCGGCCTCTCCCGCCGCGAGCGTCGCAGCGACGGGGTGGCCGAGCTGCTGGAGATGGTCGGCATCGCGCCGCTGGCGCGCCGACTGCCGCACGAGCTCTCCGGCGGCGAGCAGCAGCGCGTCGCGCTCGCCCGCGCCCTGGCCCGCCGCCCGCAGGCGCTGCTGCTGGACGAGCCGTTCTCCTCGCTGGACGCCTCGCTGCGCAGCCGCGTGCGCGAGGAGGTCCACGAGCTCCTGCGCGAGCAGGGCGTCACGACGGTTCTGGTCACCCACGACCAGGAGGAGGCCCTGTCGCTGGCCGATGTCGTGGCGGTCCTGCGCGACGGGAGGATCGTCCAGCAGGGAGCGCCGGCGGATCTGTACGAGCAGCCTGTCGACGAGCGGCTGGCGCGCTTCCTCGGCGCGCTCAACGTGATCGACGCGCAGTTCCGGGACGGCGCCGCGCGCACTCCCCTGGGCGCGCTGGAGCTGCGCGCCGATCCGGCGTGCAATGGCGCGGGAACAGGGGTCGTGATGGTCCGTCCCGAGCAGCTCGACGTACGCGTGCGCGAGGAGGGCGCCGCCGGCGAGAGCACCGCCGCGGGCCTCCGCGGGCGGGTGGAGCAGTGCCGTTATTACGGCCATGACGCGCTTCTGTACATCCGCCCTGACGAGCCGGGCGGCGTAGCGGAGGTGCTGCTGGCGCGGGTGCACGGCGAGCAGGCGCTGCCGATCGGCACGCCCGTGAGCGTGGCCGCGCACGGACCCGTCACCCCCCTGCCCTGAGCGCTATCAGCCGGCTGTCGCGGGCACCGGCTGGGCGCCCAGCTCATCACCGCTCGGCGCGGTCAGGCGCGCCGCGAGGGGAAGCCCGAGCAGCGACACCGCGCCCATCGCGAAGAAGGCGGCGAGCGGATGGTGCACGAGGATCTGCACCAGCAGCGCGACTACGAGGCCGCCGAGGTTGCCGGCCATCCAGACGATCGCGCCAGCGGTGCCCGCCGCCGACCCCGCCAGGCGCTCTGTGGCGGTGAGAATCACCGGCAGCGCGGGCAGCAGGAAGATGCCCATGACCACAAGCACCGCGGCGCGCCCGCCGAGCCAGGGAATGACGCCCAGCGCGACACAGCCCAGGCAGCCGGCCATCACCACGCTGCGCATGAAGCCGCGCTCGGCCCCCCGGCGCGCAACGAGCGGCGGCAGCACCGCGCAGCCGAGGACCCCGGCGAGCACCATCCCCACCAGCAGCGCGCCGGCCGCGGTTTCCGAGACGCCGGAGGGCTGGAGCAGTGTCTGTAGCCACGTGGCGAGCGCCACGAAGATGCCGAAGCCGACGAACACGAGCCCGCACAGCGTGCGCATCGGCGGTAGCGCCCACAATGCCCGCGCGGCGTTCCCGGCGATCGCCGCGTGCTCATCGCTCTCTTGCCCTGGATGGCGAAGGACGGCAGCAAGCGCCACCGCCGGTATCGCCGCCATCGCGGCCTCGACGATCAGCAGCCGCTCGAGGTGCCCATGCCCGCCCAGGGTTGGCCCCAGCAGTAGAGCGATGAGCATCCCGACGAAGCTGCCCGCGGAGCCCACCGCGATACCGCTCGCACGCTGATCGACCGGCAGGTACTCGCCGGCGAGCTTGCTCACCGCGCTCAGCACGACCGGCTGCGCGACCGCGACGGCGACCTGTCCGGCCATCGCCCAAGCAAACGTCTCACCGCCCAGACGGAGGAGCCCGCCGAGCGCGACGAGCGCCCCACCCGCGGCCAGCACCGGGCGAAACCAGCGATCCAGCAGGATCCCCGCCGGGATTGCCAGCACCACGTAGAGCAGCGGAAAGATCTCAGCCAGCCAGCCGACGGCGCCGACCGACACCCCGTAGCGCCGAGCGGTCTCGGTCGTGATCGCCGCATAGGTCAGCCACAGCACCTGCGTGGCCGCGCAGACGAGGCTGTAGACCACGATCACGCGCCGGCCGCGGCTCGACCTCACCCGTGAACACCCAGTCTTCTCAGGCCCATTTGCGCGCGGAAGCCTATCTAATTAGACTCCGCTCCCGTGATTCTCCGAT
>Ga0116216_10000065_pt1 | contig 99211 bp, 89 predicted proteins | sample Sb_taG_11_FD_89696 | JGI IMG/M metagenome (GOLD analysis project Ga0116216, IMG submission 89696) | Peat soil microbial communities from Weissenstadt, Germany - Sb_50d_3_AS metaG | ecosystem: Environmental > Terrestrial > Soil > Wetlands > Peat | place: Germany: Weissenstadt | collected 2010-09-21 | reverse complement strand
GACTCGTAGCTGATCGTGGTTGAGGCGTGCCACCCGTCGCGCGTGTTGTAGACGAGATTGAACGTCCCCGTCACCGGCGCGACGTAGGTGACGTGGAAGAAATGGTTGGCCGCAAGCGCTGCGGCGTTCACGGTCGGGAAGAAGTCGCCATCGTAGTTCGCGAGCGTGTTGTCGTACGTCGCATCGACCAATCCGGAGAAGCCGTACTGAGCGCTGCGTTGCAGCGCGAACTCAACGCCCGTGTTTTCATTGATCCCGGCGTTCTCTTCTTTTGCCGGGCCGAACACCGGCGTGCCGCTTGCCAGCGTGAAGAGCAATGGTTGATTGCCGACGACATAATTCGATCCCTTGCGGTAGTACGGGGTCAGCCGGAGCTCGAGTCCTTGGCCGAATTCGTGCTCCCACGAGAAATCGACGTTGACCGCCGTTTGCGGCAGCACCGGGGTATATTGGGCGAAATAGTTGGTCGTGAGGTCCAAGATGGCTTGTTGATAGAGGTTGGTGACATTGTTCGTGACGCCGTAGCCGGGCAGCGGCGTGAAGCACTTGTTTGCGATGTTGCAGTTCTGCAGCGACGTCGGCACGCCGTTGTAGGTCGTCTGCAGCGCTGCGAGCGGCACGAACTCGATGTTCTTTCCGTACGAGAAGCGCAGCGTGTCGCGAGGCGTGGCCTCGTAGCTCGCCGCGACCCGAGGACTTATCTGCTGCGGTCGCGTGACGTCGGTCCCGATCGGCTGACCGGGAACGGTCACGAGGTTCCCGCTGCTATCGAAGTAATAGGTCGTGTTTTGCTGCGCCGCGTCGGCAGGGAAGCCCACGACTTCTTGATCCCAGCGCAGACCCAAAGTCACGGTTGTCCGCTCGTTGGGCTGCCAGCGATCCTTCGCCCACAGATCCCATTTATGCACTGGAGCCGTGGAATACCCGGAATCATCGACATACGTGCCCAGAGGTGCTTGCGCTGGCGAGATCGGCAGAGTTCCGGTGAAGAGCGTGCCTCCGCTAGCCGCGTTGGCGGCGTTCAGCGCAACGTTGTAGGGCGCGATGTAGCAGCCACCAGCCGGCGCGTTCCCAAGCGCATTCGCGACAGTCGCACAGCCCAAGCCCTCGAGGGGCTCGTAAAACGGTTCCGAACTTGGAAAGCCTTGCCAATAGTCGGTGTTATAGGATCCGCCGTCGCCGCCGAAGCTGACCTCGTGCTTGCTGCTGAGCTGGTTAGTGTAATCGAAGGCCTCTCCCCACTCTGTGGTCTGCTCGTTGAAGAATGAGTCGGTGAATGAACCGGTATTGTACGCATACCAATCCACCCAGTTCAAGTAGTTCTTGAAAACCCGCACTTCTCCGAAGCTCGAGGGCGTCAGCTGCCGCTTGAAATTGAATTTTTGGATCACCGAATTGAAGGTTTGGGTGTCGAATTGGTTGGTGTTTTGCTCGTATCCGGCTTGGCCGGGAAACAGCGTGATGTAGTTGCTCTGGTCCGTCACGGGTTGTCCGAGCCCGAACGGATCGTACGACCCCTGGACGTCGCCGTTGTTCGATGCATACGGCGCCTGCGGCGGGTTGGCGTAGAAATTGAATTGGAACGTCTCCGCGCTGATGTTGGCAAGGTATTGAAACTCGTTTTTGTTATCTTGACCGAAGTGGTAGAAGAGGTTGAGGATGTCATCGTTCAGATAGGTGAAAACGGTTTGACCGAGCTCCAACGGAACCAGTGTATGCCGGTCGCCGAAATCGTTGCCGTCTCGAGAGCCGCCATACGAGAGGTAGTAGCTGAAGCGGTTGTTCGGCGTCGCTGATCCAAAATCGAAGGATAGCTCGTGGCCGAAGATCGGGCTGTCTAGGCGCAGCGTGGCCTGGCCTGCGGACGGATACGTGCCGCGCTTGATCACCTCGTTGATGACGCCCGAATTCGTGTTGCCATTGCTGACGTCGTAGCCACCGGTGGAGAGCTGGACGCTGCGCGCGCCGTTGAGCGTCAAGGCGTTGAGGAACTCACCCGATCCGATCTCAGTGTTGTCGACGCCGTCGAGCTCGTAGCCGACGTCGTTCTCCGCACCCGCGCGGATGGTCGGATAGCCGGAGCTATCCGTCGTGACACCGGGCAGCGAGTTGAAGGCCTGGAAGCCGTTGAGGTCCTGCGGCGTGCCGTTGATGTCCGACAAGCGCTGTTCGTTGACGACGTACGTATCCGCTGTGACGGTCGGCTGGATGAGGGAGCTTGAACTGCGCACGGTGATGCGGCCAAGCGATTTGACGCTGCTGATCGTCAGGCGCGCGTTCACGCGGTTGGGCTGGTCCTGGATCGTCGTGATGCCGGCGATGATCGTCGCCTGGTATCCATCTTTGGAGAACGTGAGCAGATAGGTGTCAAGCGGGAGGCCATTGAGGGTGTAAAAGCCGTTCGATCCGGACGTCGTCGTGTAATGCCCGGTGGGCGCCGCGGCGGTGATGCTGACGCCGGCGATCCCATGGCCTGATCCGTCGGTCACATAACCTTGGATTGCGCCTGTCGTTCCCGCATGAGCGGAATACGCCGTGCTCGCGACGAGCCCAATGCAAACGAGCGCGGCGATGATACGGCGCCCGAACGTTTTAGCCATAACCTTCCTCATCTCAATCCATCTGACAAGGATAGATGGGGGCGTCCAAGCGCCCCCACCGTAAGCTCTTTGTATACCACCCGTAAGCTACTGGCGGGCGCCTTCGCTGGCGTGCGCGGGGATTCTTGCCGGCTTCTTTCAGCTTTAGGGCATGTAGCGATCGAACCAGCCGACCCAGCGGCGGTAGATATCCTCAGAGGTGACGGGATCGGTCGGGAAGTGTTCGCTCGAGGGATAGGCGACGAACTCGACCGGTACGCCGCGGCTCTTGAGCGCATGATATAGCTCGTACGAGTGCGTCACGGGGACGACCGTGTCGTAGACGCTTGACATGATGAGCGTCGGTGTCGTCACGTTCCAGGCGTACGTGATCGGCGACTGCTCGACGTACATCTGCTGCGCCGAGCGCGAATCCCATAGCGACCGTCCGTAGAAATAGCGGTCGAGCACGTTGTAGCTGCCGATGGCGTAGTCGACCGGCAGATCGGTCGGCGCTGCGCCTGCCATCGCGGCTCTCCACGAGTGATGCCCGATCAACCACGCGGTCAAGAGGCCGCCGTAGGACCAACCGGACACCCCGACCCTCGACGTGTCGACGATGCCGAGCTTCTCCACAGCGGCGACACCGGCCATCACGTCTGCGCTCGGACCGGCGGCCGAGTCGCCGACGATCGCCGTCTCAAAGGCGTTTCCCATGTTGTCGCTGCCGCGGTAATTCGGCTCGAGGACGAGATAGCCGTGCGCAGCCAAGAGCTGGGTCAGCCCTGGATAGTCGGTGTCGAAGGCCTCCTGCGACGCGTACTGCGGCCAGCCGTGGATCTGCAGCACGAGCGGGTACTTCTTGCCCGCGACAAAGTCGGGCGGATAGGTCAACACGCCGTTCTCAGCCCATACGCCGTTGGTCCAATCGACGCGCCGCACGGCTCCAAGCTCGAGCGAGGCGAAGAACGCATTGTCAGAGGTGAGCTGCCTCGGCGCGCCAGCCGCCGAGACGAGGACATAGAGTTCGGTCGGCCGCTGCGGGCCAGACGCGATGAAGGCGATCGTGCCGTTGCGGCTGACGCTCGCGCCGCTCGCGCTCAGGTCGCCGATGTCCAGCCTGTGCGTTTGCCCATCACCGTCGACAACCCACATGCCTTCGCGCGTGGCGTCGTGCGCCAGCACGAGCACTGAGGTGCTGTCGGGCATCCATTGTATCTGCCACGGCGACCGATCGAGTTCGTGGGTGACGTCGACGCCGTCTTGGCCACGCGCGTCGCTCGCGACGACGAAGATCGAGCTTGCGTCCATGCCGCCGCCCTGACGCGGATACCAATAGGCGACGCGTCTTCCGTCCGGCGACGTATCGCAACCCGCCTCAAAGCCAGAGCGAGCCGTGAGCGGTGTTTGCTTCCCTGAGGCCACATCCAGGACGATCATCACCGCTCGGTCGGTGTGCGTGATGTAGGCGTCAGGCAACTGCGTGTAGATGATGCTGCGTCCGCCCGAGGCCCAACAGAAGTATTCGTTGGGCATGTGCTGCGGGAGGATGAACGAGCTCAGATACGGTTGGCTGAAGCGGAAGTCACCTTGAGGCAGGCTACGGCTCCCGCTCGTCAGCCGGCGCGAAACGCCGTTCACCCCGACAACCCACAGCTGCGACCGCAGCGGGGCGGCCGTCGTCAGATAGTCGTTGTCGCCTACCTCAAAGCCTAGGTCGTACTTGGCCGGACCTTGGCGGACAGGCTTCGGCTCCTCCGCCACGTAGGCGATCGCCCGTCCGTCTGGGCGCCACGCGAAGTACTCGACCCCGCTTGGCGCCTTCGTGAGCTGGCGCAGGCGGGTGCCGTCTGGCGCCGATAGGTAGACTTGGCGCGGGTCGTCTGGGCCGGGCGACGCGAGAAAAGCAAGCTCGGTGCCGTCCGGCGACCAGCGAACCGACGCGATATCTCGCTTCGTGATAGGCAGCGTGCGTGCGCTGCCCGTCGCCACGTCGATAATGTCGATCCGGATTGTGAAGAGGTCGTGGTCGAAGTCGTTCGTCCCGACGAGCAGAGCAACGCGGCTTCCGTCCGGCGATATCTGCGGGTCCGACATGGAGACCTCTCGGCGCAAATCGAGCAGGGTGATGGTGCGCGCGCGGACCTCGGCCGGCAACAACACGAAGAGCGCCGCGGTCATAACGGCCGCAGCGCCAATTCGAAAAACAGGTGATCTCATCCGCGCAAGTACGGTCCGAAACCGCTTAGCGCCTGCAGCAGACCTCGAGTTTGTTGCCGTCGGGGTCTTCGAAGAACACGGCGTAGTATGGCTGGCTGTAACACTTCTCCGGGCCGCAGATCTCTTTTCCACCTGCCCGGCGGACGACACGGGCGGCGCGGTCGACCTCCGCACGTGTCTGTGCGGCGAACGCGACGCGCGTTCGGCTCGGCGCGCTCTTGACGGCTTGCACAAGCCAGAAGAACGGAGCGCGCGGATCTTCATTGTAGTAGCCGCGGCTCCGTTCGCCCTTGCTGATCTTCGTGAAGCCGAGCACCGGCATCAGTGCATCGTAGAAGCGTTTGACCAATTTGACATCGCGGACCCGGAAATCGAGGTGATCGATAAGCCCGGTGTTCGCCATGGCTAGATCCGCACGCCCCAGCCGCCGAACAGCTCCGCGATCACTCCCTGCGGCACGTGCACGAGCGACGTGCGCGCCTGCGCGAGGAGCTCGCTTGCAGCGGCATCGCTCACGACTGCAGCTCGCTCAACCAACATCATCATCATTCTCGACTTTCCGGCCGCCCGAGGCGGCGACTTCTAGTAACCTGTGATTAGTGTACAGCAGTTATGATAACCTGTCAAGCTATTTACCAGGTTATCACTTGTGCCGTAGTACGGGACTATGAGGCTTGTAAATAACCCTCTTAATGAATATAATGGTTTTGTGAAACCAGCCCCCGCTAAGCCTGAAGCGCCCAGCCCGAGCTCGCCGCCCAGCCGCGAGCCGGCACCGGGCGAGCTTGCGATCGTGCAAGAGTTTGTCAACGCCTGGGACTTGCAGGGCGTTGACCGCCTCTCCAACCCAGTATCCCTTGAAGAATGGCTCGCCCGATACGGGTTGTTGGAAGGCAAAGGCAGGCTGACGGACGCGGATCTGCGCCATGCCGTCGAGGTCCGCGAGGCGCTGCGCGATCTCATGGCGGGCAACTATGGCGAGCGCGTGCCCAAGGACGCCGTCGAGACGTTGAGCCGGGCTGCGCGCAGCGCGCAGCTCGTGGTGCAGTTCCAAGATGGAGGAAAAGCCACGCTCGAGCCGGCGGCGTCCGGGGTCGACGCCGCACTGGGCAAGATCCTGGCCATCGCCTTTCGCGCCATGCTCGAAGGCACGTGGCAGAGGCTCAAGGTGTGCCGCGATGACACCTGCCGCTGGGCCTTTTACGACCGCTCGAAGAACCGCTCGAGCAGTTGGTGCCTCATGTCGGTCTGCGGTAACCGGACGAAAGCGCGCAGGTACCGGCAACACGCGCACAAGTGACTAGATAGCCGCAAGACCACGTTCGAGGTCGGCGATGATATCGTTCGCGTCCTCGATGCCGACGGACAGTCGCAAGAAACCATCATGGATGCCGAGGTCGGCCCGCGCTTGCGCCGAGAGCGAGCGATGCGACGACGTGGCTGGGTGCGACAGCGTCGTAGCCACGCCGCCGAAGGAGAGCACGAGCCTGATGTGCTCGAGCGCCCCCAGCATGCGGTCCACGGCCGCCCGCGAAGGCGTAACCTCGAACGACAGCACCGAACCGAAACCGGATTCAAGCGTCCGCAGGGCGACGGGGTGCGATGCGTCGGCCTCGAGCCCCGGATAGTGGGTCGCGGTCACCTTCGGATGCCGGGCCAGCCACGCCGCGACGGGGAGCGAGCTGGCGCTCGATCGGGCAAGCCGCACGTCGAGCGTCGCGATAGACCGGATGGCGAGCCAGGTCTCGAGCACGGCAGAGATGAGCCCGAGGCGCGACGCGAACATGCGGAGAGGCTCGACCAGCGCGCGCGAGCCCGCGACGACGCCGAGCACGAGGTCGTGATGGCCGCCCAAAAACTTCGTCAGGCTCTCGATCACGATGTCGGCGCCCTGCTCGAGCGGACGACAATGATACGGTGAGGCGAGACTGTTGTCGACGACGAGCAGCGCGCCGCTCTCATGTGCCGCCGCAGCAAGCGACCTCAGATCGGCGACACGGACGCGTGGGTTGGAGATCGTCTCGACGACGAGGAGACGTGCCGGTTGTGCAAGCGCAGTCCGGACGTTGGCCATGTCGCTTGCGTCGACGGCTTCGGTCTGGACACCGAAACGGCTCAGATCGGCGAGCAGGCGCGAGGTGTTCCCGTAGAGATCGGCGGCCGCGACGATCCGCGATCCCGTTTGGGTGCAATGCAGCAACACCGCGGCGAAGGCCGACATGCCGGCGGCCGTCACCACGGCCGTTTGCGCGCCATGGAGCGAACAGATCAGGGCCTCCAACGCCTCATGGTCGGGGACGCCCGAGCCGCCATAGACAGCCCCGGGCGCGCGTCCTTCGTAGACCTCGTCGACCTCGTCAAGCGAGCGGAAGACCCAGCCGGACGACTGGTAGATGGGGAGCACTGCCGGAGCATTCAACGTCGCTCGCGCGCGCGCGTCGCTGACGACTCGCGATGCGAAGGATGGAGCTGCCATCGTAATTCTCCTCAGAAAGAAATAAAGAAGGGGTGCTGCGCTTTATGCAGCTCCCCCTTTTTGGAATCTTGTCTAACCCGAGATGAACTCGTGGTTATTTCTTCTTCTTCGCCTTCTTAGCAGCTTTCTTCTTTGCCACGGTGTACAAGTCACCTCCCATCTGGTCTTCCGGTGCGCGCGGGGCGTTGCTGTACGCCTCATCATCTTCATGTGCCGCCGATGCGGAGCGTCGACGGTTATCGCGCGTCGCCGAAGGGTGCGGGAACTTCGAAGAAGATCCTCGCGCGGAAGTTCGGTTACGAGCACTCCCTTCCTTTCATCATCGGCAGCGAAGAAGAAAAAGTTACTCCCTCGCGTGAGGTGTCAGACCTTCCATCGAGACTCATCGACGAGGTGGACGACGAGTGAGACGACTATCGAAGGTGCGCGCTCACATCCGCTGCACCGCTCCCACGTCCCTCGGGGACGCAGCAAAGCTTCGGAACTATTGAGCTTTGCTGCTCAACTTCGCGCTCGACAGGTCGCGCTAGAGAAGCCCCGTGTCGGACGTGGGAGCCGGTGCAGCGAAAGTGGGCGCGCTCTGCGCTCGATTGTTTTTCTTCTTCTATATAGAAGGGCTGCGCACGCTTGGCGGGGACAAGGGCGCACCCTCAACGTCTGACGAAGCAGCCCATATCAGCATGCACAACAACTCACGCCGGGTGGTGATCACGGGGATAGGCGCCATCACCCCCTTGGGCAACTCCGCGCCCGAGTTCTGGTCGAACGTCATCCGCGGGCGCAGTGGCGTCGATCACATCACCCTCTTCGATGCCTCCAACCTCGCGACGCGATTCGCCGCCGAGGTGCGGGGCTTCGATCCCGTCCAGGCGATCGGCAAGAAGGACGCGCGCAAGATGGACCGTTTCGCCCAGTTCGCCTTCGTGGCGGCCGTCGAAGCGGTCGCCGACTCCGGGCTGCAGATCACCGATAGCAACCGCGAGGACATCGGCGTCATCATGGGCTCGGGCATCGGCGGCATCACGACGATCGAGCAACAGACCAAGGTCATGAACGAGCAGGGGCCGGACCGGCTGTCACCGTTTTTCATCCCCATGCTCATTAGCAACATCGCACCCGGGCTCATCTCGATGAAGCTCGGCGTGCGCGGCCCCTCCCAGACCGCGGTCTCAGCCTGCGCCTCGTCGAACAACGCCATCGGCGAAGCCATGCGCGTCATCCAGCATGGCGACGCGGAGGTCATGATCTCGGGCGGCTCTGAGGCGCCGATCACGCCATTGGCCGTCGGCGGTTTTTGCTCCATGCGCGCGCTTTCGACGCGTAACGATGACCCCAAGACGGCGAGCCGGCCGTTCGACAAGACCCGTGACGGATTCGTCATCGGCGAGGGTGGTGGAGCGTTCGTGCTCGAGGAACTCGGCCACGCCCGGGCACGCGGCGCGCGCATATACGCCGAGATCATCGGGTACGGGCAGTCCTCCGACGCCTACCACATGGTCGCTCCCGATCCGGAGGCGCGCGGGGTGAAGCTGGCAATGGTCCGGGCGCTGCGCGACGCCGGCATCAAGCCGACCGACATCGATTACATCAACGCTCACGCCACCTCGACCGACCTCGGCGACTCCGCCGAGACCCAAGCGGTGAAAGCGGTGTTCGGCGAGCACGCCAAGACGATTCCGGTCAGCTCCAACAAGTCGATGTTCGGCCACGCGCTAGGCGCAGCTGGGGCGCTCGAGGGCATCTGCACGGTGTTCGCCCTGTACCACGGCATCATACCGCCGACCATCAATTACGAGCACGTGGACCCCGCCTGCGATCTCGATTGCGTGCCGAACGTGGCTCGCAAGCACGAGGTCAGCACCGGTCTGTCCAATTCGTTCGGCTTCGGCGGGCACAATGCGGTGCTCGTCTTCCGGAAGTTCTCCGAAAACTAAGACGTGGCAGAAGGGTCCGCCCGCCGACGCGGCTTGCGCGCTCTCGCCCGCGAGCTGCGCTTAGGCGACGGTTGCGTCGACAACGGCCTGCTCGACACGGCCTTCACCCATGATTCCTACGCATCCGAGCATAGCGGCCGCGGCGCTATCTCCAACGAACGGCTCGAGTTCTTGGGCGACGCGTTGCTCGGCGCCGTCGTGGCGCACGCGCTCTACCTGCAGCATCCCGAGAAGGCCGAAGGCACCCTCTCGCGGATGCGAGCAGCGCTTGTCTCGCGCGCGGCGCTCGCACAGACCGCGCGTAGGCTCAGGGTCGCGCCCTTGCTCCGGCTTGGTCGTGGCGAGACGGCCGCGGGAGGCGCGCAGCGGCCCTCGATCCTCGCCGCCGCCTTCGAGGCGATCGTCGGCGCCGTCTACCTGAGCGAGGGCCTCGAGCCGGCGCGTCGTTTCATCGAGCGTTCCCATCTGGCGCATGCGGGAGCGAGCGAGACGAAAGATCCCAAGACCGCACTGCAAGAGTATGCACAGGCAAAGTTTAAGAAGGCACCGCACTACGCCATGACGGCGCAGAGCGGTCCTCCGCACGCGCGGGTCTTCACGGTCACGGTGTCCGTCGCGGGCAGGACGGTGGGGTCCGGCGACGGAGCAAGCCTGAAGCAGGCGGAGTCGGCCGCTGCGCGCGAGGCGCTCGTGACACTGCGAGGCGGGAGCCGCCCGGACGTGAGGTAATCGCGCATCTACCTTAAGAGCATAGATCTCTTCGGCTTCAAGACGTTCGCGGAGCGGACGCACCTCGATTTCCACCCCGGCGTCTCCGCGATCGTCGGTCCCAACGGGTCCGGCAAATCGAATTTCGTCGACGCGGTGCGTTGGGTGCTCGGCGAGCAGAGCGCCCGCCAGCTGCGCGGCGCTCGCATGGACGACGTGATCTTTGCCGGGAACTCGCAGCGCCGGCCGCTGGGCATGGCCGAAGTCACCCTCACCTTCGACAACACCGATGGCGCGCTGCCCACGCCCTTCGCTGAGCTTGCCATCACCCGGCGCGCCTACCGCTCGGGCGAGAGCGAGTTCTTCCTCAACAAGGCGCAAGTGCGCTTGCGCGACATCACCGATCTGCTGCTGGGCACGGGCCTCGCCGCCGAGCTCGCCGCCATCGTCTCCCAAGGCGAGATCGACGCGATCCTCTCCGCCAAGCCCGAAGCGCGGCGCGAGCTGTTCGAGGGGGTCGCAGGCACGGCGCGTTACCGTGCACGCAAACGCGAAGCGCAACGGCGCCTCGAACAGACGGCGACGAATGCCTTGCGCCTCAACGACCTGCTCATCGAGCTCGAGAAGCAGATCCCGGCGATCGAGCAGCAGGTGCGTCGCGCTAAGCGCTATCAGAAGGTCTCGACCCAACTGCGCGATTTCGAGATCCTCTCATACGTGCGCAAGACCGCGGCACGCCGCGAGGAGCGCGCGCGCATCGTCGAGTCGCTGGGAGCCGACGAGCACGAAGCCGCAACGGCGGCCAAGCAGCACAGCGAGCTGCAAGCCGCCCTCAACAAGGCGCGCTACGAGGAATATCAAGCCTCGCTCGCCCTGGACGAGCGCAACGCCGAACACACACGGCTCGCCCACGAGCTTCAGGAGCACGCCTCGGCGCACGCCGCGGAGAGCGCCCGGATCGCGGAGCTCGCGCGCACGCTTGAATCCTTGGAACGCGATGTCGACGCGGCGGCCAACGCCGCCACGCAGGCGGATGCCCGGCTTTCGAGCGCGATAGAAGATCTCAGGCGCAGCCGCGAAGGACGCGACGAGGCGCTCAGCCTCGCCGAATCGGCCGCATCAGTCGAAGCGACCGGCACCGCGCAGTGGGAACGAGCCTATGCCGCGCTTCGTGCGGTCGAAGATGCGCGCACGCGAGCGGTCGCTCGCTCGACCGAGAGCGCGTCTGCGGCCGCAGCTGCCGAGCACGAGTTCGAACAGCTCCGCGAAGAGGTCAAACGGCTCGCCGGCGAGATCCAGGCCGCAGACTCGGGTGTGACGCGCAGCCGCGCCAGGGCCGCGCAGGTCGGCACCGACCTTGACGGCCTGACCACGCAGGCCTCGGCGCTTGAGGTCGAGCTGCGCAAGCTCGAGAGCGCCGCCAAAGCTGCCGCGAAGGTGGTGGACGAGGCCCGGCGCGCTCGCGAGCACGCGCACGCGCGGGTCACGCAGCTGACTGCCAAGCGTGACGCGCTCAAACAGTTCGAGACCGGATCGACCGGCGCGCCGGCGGGCGCACGTGCCTTGCTCGAAGCGGCGACGAACGGCGCGCTCTCGGGCGTGCTGGGAGCTCTCGCCGGTCAGATCAAGGTCGACGATCGCTATGCCATCGCCATCGATGCCCTGCTCGGTGTTCACGCGCATGATGTGATCGTCCGGACGCTCGCCGATGCGAAGGCGGCGATGCAGCTGTTGAAGAGCACGCAAGCCGGCCGGGCGACGATCGTCGCGCTCGAGGCTCTGCCGCGCTCGCGCACGCACGAAGACGCAAAGGTGGGTGGGGGCATCCTCGGACGTGCGGTCGATCTCGTCACCTGCGACGCCAAGCTCCGGCCGGCGATCGAACATGCCCTAGGGCAGAGCTTCGTCGTCGCGACCCTGGATGACGCGTTCGCCTGCTCGCAGCGGATGGTCGATGCCGCGTTTGTGACGCAGGACGGCGACGTGATCCGCGGCGGCGTCATCTCGAGCGGTGCGGGCGTCGGGCCGGTCGGCGCGCACGCTGCGCTTGGGATGCTCGAGGACGAGATACGCGCGCAGACAGACGCAGCGCGCCACGCCGATGCGGCGCTTGACGCCGCGATGCGGGCCATGGACGCGGCACAGCTGCGCGTGGAAGAACGCAAGGGCGACGCTGCCGCGCTGGCGTTGCGCCAGCACGACCTCACGGTCGCAGCTGAGCACCTGGCGCGCGAGCAAGAGACGTTGGAACAGCGCCACGTGACGCTGCGAGAGCTCGACGACAAGCGAAAGGGTCAGCTCGCGGCGGCGCAGGATGCCGCGCAGCGCCATCGCAAAGACGCGGCTGAACTCTCCCGCGAGGTCGAGGTGCTCGAGGCGCAGCGGAACGAGGCGCTGGGCACGGCAGATTCGCTCGCGCTCGAGCTGAGCGGCACGCGAGCGCGTCACCGCGATGCGGCGGCGAATGCGGCAGCGCTCGTCGAGCGCGTGGCCCAGCTTTCCGACGACGTCGAGGCATCGCGGGCGGAGCTCGAGCGAGCCCAGACGCAGCGCAAAGAACGGCTGGCAACGCTGTCACGTACGCGCGAGGAGCGCGAACGCGGCGCGACGGACGTCGAACGCCTGGCGGCGCAGCGCAGCAATGCCGAGAAAGCGCTTGCCGCCGTCGCGGCGGGTTTGACGCAGGTGCGCGAGCGCCGCGACGCCTGCGCAAGCACGGCGCGCGAGCTCGATGCGGCCTATGCCCAAGAAGAGCAACAGGGCCGGGAGCAGTCGCTCGAACTCGAGCGCCTGCGCATACGTCTGGCCGAGATCGACGCCGAGCTGACGCTGCTGCAGCAGACCTTCTCGCAGAATCCAGCGACGCAACACGAATGCGATGACGTCGACGCACGCTATACGGATTTCGTGGACGACGCCGACGCACAGGTGCGCAGGCTGCGCGAGGAGCTACTGCGCCTGGGCAACGTGAATCTCAACGCTCTCGAGGATCGCGCCGCCACGCTCGAACGCTGCGAGTTCTTACGGGCTCAGCTGCACGACCTGGAAGCGGCACGCGCGGGGATTTTGGCGAGCATCGCCGAGATCGACGCTGAATCGCTGCGGAAGTTCAACGAGACGTTCGAGAAAGTCGCGGTCGCCTTCTCCGAGACGTTCACGCGATTGTTCAACGGCGGCAACGCCAAGCTCTGGGTGAGCGAGGCCGAGGATCCTACGGAAGCGGGCATCGAGATCTCGGCGCAACCGCCGGGCAAGAAGATGCAAAACCTCAATCTGTTGTCGGGTGGCGAACGAGCGCTCACCGCGGTCGCGCTTATCTTCGCGACGTTGCAGGTGCGGCCGAGCCCCTTCTACATCTTCGACGAGATCGACGCAGCGCTCGACGAGGCCAACGTCGGACGTTTTGGCGTCCAGCTGGCAGAGCTGGCCGGCAATGGGAGATCCCAGATCATCATCATCACGCACAACAAGGCGACGATGACCCTCGTCGACCGCATGTACGGCGTGACGATGAGCGAGCCGGGCGTCTCCAACGTCTTGTCACTGTCGCTGGAGCGCGCGGGTGCCGCACGATAGACCCATTGCGCTCCTCTCGCTCACCGATCGATCCGGCCTCCACGAACTAGCACAAGCGCTGACCGCGGCCGGGTATCGGCTCGTGGCGACGTCGGGCACCGCAGCAGCCATTCGTGCGCTACAGCTGCACTGCGATGACGTCGAGGCGATCACCGATTTTCCACCGCTGCTCGGCGGGCGCGTCAAGACGTTGCATCCCAAGGTGTTCGGGGGCATCTTGGCCCGGCCGGAGCTCGCTGACGACGCGCGCGAGATCGAGCACCACGCCATCGGGTTGGTCCCAGTCGTGGCGGTGAACCTGTATCGTTTCGCGCAGACCGCCTCGCGCCCGGACGCCACCGAGACGGAGATCATCGAGCAGATCGACGTCGGCGGCGTGTCGTTGCTGCGCGCCGCGGCCAAGAACTACGAGAATGTCAGCGTGCTGGCGGAACCTGGGTTGTATCAAGAATTCATCGCTGCGCTCGCGCGCGGTGGACCGACGCTTGAAGAACGCCGTCGCTTCGCAGCGCGCGCGTTCGCACTCGTCGCCGAGTACGACGATGCCATCGCGTCGTACTTCGCGCGCGGCGGCCGCGAGGGGTTACCCGACGTGCTGTCGCTCAATCTGCCTTTGCGCAGCCGCTTGCGCTATGGCGAAAACCCGTGGGCCCGCGCAGCATTCTATCACGGCGAGGAAAAGGCGTTCCCGCAGGCTCTGTCCGGCAAGACGCTCTCCTACAACAACATGCTCGACGTCGATTCGTGCCTACGGTTGATCGCGCCCATCAACGAGCCGGAGGGCTTCCCGCCCGACGCGGCTGCGCGCAAACCGGTCCTCGCAGCGATCGTCAAGCATACCGTCCCGTGCGGCCTCGCGGGTGCGAACAGCTCACGCGATGCCCTCGCTGCGGCGCTGGGAGCGGATCCGATCTCGGCCTTCGGCGGCATCGTGGCGCTGAGCGAACGGCTCGATCGTACGAGCGCCGAGCTTCTGCGCTCGCGCTTTCTCGAAGTCGTCGCCGCGCCAGAGTTCGATGACGCGGCGCTCGAACTGCTGCGTGCGAAGAAGAACCTCCGCCTCTTGCGCTTCTCCCCCGAACTCCCGTCACAGTTGCGCGCCGGCACGACCGTCCGCTCCGCACTGGGCGGCGTGCTCGCCGAGCAGCCCGACCCCGAGGCGCCACCGGATGTGTGGAAGGTGGTCACGGAGCGCCGGCCGAGCTCTCAGGCATGGCGCGACCTGCTCTTCGCCTTCGGCGCGGTGCGCCAGGTGAAATCCAATGCCGCAGTCGTCGTGCGCGATCAGGTCACGCTCGGGGTGTGCGGTGGTCAGACCAACCGCGTCGCGGCCGTCGAGCTCGCCTGCCGCCGCGCGGGCCAAAGCGCGCTGGGCGCGGTGCTCGCCACCGACGGTTTTTTCCCATTCGCTGACGGGATCGAAGCGGCGATCGCGGCTGGGATCGTCGCCGTTGTCGCGCCGAGCGGTTCGATCCGCGATGCTGAAGTTATCGAGGCGGCGCGCGCCGCCGGCATCGCGCTTGTCTTCACCTCGCGCCGCTACTTCCTGCACTGATCGCTTCGACGTCCGCATCGGCGAGCGCGTAGCGGGTCTCGCCGTCGTGCATGGATGCTTGCACGAGGCCGCGCACGCGGACGAACGTCTGTGCAGGCAGATGGACTGCGTGGCGTACGAACACGTCGAAGCCCACGTCAACCGCGTCTGCCGCGCAGCACGTCATGACCGGTCGAGACACCGATGCAGGAGCGCCACCTGCTGGCGGTCGCCACCATCCCGTGACCGACAGCTGTTTGCCCACAAGCGACTGCGGCCTGTCGTCCACCGCTTCGAGCGCAGCGAAGAGATCGTCGCTCGATCCGGCCGCGTCGCGATGCGCTCGCACCGCGATCCCATGCGTCGCCACTCGCCCGCTTGGCGGGGGCAGGTGCGCAGGTAACGCCGTGCCTGCGGCGAGGCCGAGCGCACACGCGAGCGCGAGGGGGCCAGTCGTGGCGGCGCTCGCACCTTCGTGCCGTCGCATGCGCGTGACGAGTCCCACTGCGAAGAGTACAGCGACCGCGACGAGCAGCCAAGCCGGCTCGAGCACGAGCGCCGCGATCCGGCCATGGCCGCACGCACCCGCGATCATCCCGCTCGTGCCCGCGACCGCGACGTCACCGGCTCGCAAGCAGATATCCCATCGTGCAGGCGAGGAGCGCGGCGCACGACGCGCGCACAGCGTGTGCGACGCCAAAGCATCGGCCGAGCAGCCAGAGCTGGCGGATGTCACAACATTGCGCAGCGATCATGAAGGCGAGCTGCGCGCCCGGCCGTTCGAACAGGACGCGCGCGAGCACCGCATCGGCGCTCGAGCATGGAGAGAGCAGTGCGCCCGCCACAGCGGCGCCAAAAGCTCCGCTCCCGCGCGCTACGTCTGGGTGGAACGCGAGGCATGCGGCGCTGAGTGCGGCCGCAACGGCGAACGAAGCGATGCCGGTTCCTGCCAGAGCGACGAACGAATCCAAAAAGCCGGATGGTTCGCATTCATGCGGCGAGCGCGCTGCAGGCAGCCGCGACCAGGCGAGGGCGGTCAGCGTTGCAGCGATGGCGCCGGCCACAAGGCGGCTGTAGAGCATGTGCGGCCCGAGAACGGTAGCTGTGGTGACAAGGGCGAGCGGATTGCAGCAGCTGGCCCACACGATCGCATACGCCGCAAGCCATGACGGCATGGCACGCAGTGACGGAGCATAGGCGTTCATCGAGCAGTCGCAACCCGGGAAGAGGAGCGCGAACAATGGCATCGTCCAGAGCCTGACGCGACGCGATCGCGTGTTGCGACGCGTGATGGTCGTGAGGGTGGCTGCGCCCGCCGCACCGCAGGCCACAAACGGCGCCGCTGCCAACAGCATCGAGCAGAAGTACGACCACATCCGTGCGAGCTCGGGCGCCGCGGACGCCATGCGTGGCAATGCGCTGGCCGGCGGGAAGAACGCCGCCAGCAGCGCTGCGCAGAGCGCCACGCTGGGAACGATGATGGCTCGCAAGTATGTCGGCGCAGGACGCCGAAACGATAGCTGCATTGCGACAACTACGACGGACGGGGTTCCCCCGGTTTGGAACGCTGTGAAGCATATCACCGCTCCGCGCGGCACCTTTGACATCCTTCCCCCCGAATCGGCGCAGTGGCAAGCCCTCGAGCGCATCATCGATGAGGTCTGCACGCGCTTCGGCTATCAGGAGATCCGCACGCCGATCTTCGAGAGCACCGAGGTGTTCGTCAAACCGATCGGCGAGGGCACTGACATCGTCGATAAGGAGATGTACACGTTCATCGATCGCGGTGAGCGGAGCATCACGCTGCGCCCCGAGCTCACCGCACCGGTCGTCCGCGCGGTGCTCGAGCACAATCTGCTGCAAAGCCTGCCGCTCAAACTGTACTACCGTGGGCCGATCTTCCGTTACGAGCGGCCGCAGAAGGGCCGCTATCGGCAGGCGCACCAGTGGGGCGTCGAATGTTTCGGCGTCGCCGGCCCCGAGGCCGACGCCGAGATCATCGCGCTCGGGCTTGAGGTGATGAGAGCCATCGGCATCACCGAGTACCGCTTGGAGATCAACTCGCTCGGCTGCGAACAGTGCCGCAAAAAGTTCCGCGATGCCCTGGTCGAGTTTCTACGCAGCAGCGCGCAGCGTCTGTCCGAGACGAGTCAGGAACGGCTAACGCGCAACCCGCTGCGCATCCTCGACTCCAAAGATCCGCGCGACGTCGACGTCTTGACCCAAGCGCCGACCATGGACGGCTATTTGTGCGAGGCGTGCCAGGAGCATTTCGCCGTGCTACGCACGTTGCTCGAGTCCATGGGGATCCGCGCGCTCCACAACCCGCACATCGTGCGCGGCTTGGACTACTACACACGCACGGTGTTCGAGATCAGCTCGACCGGCCTCGGCGCGCAGAACAGCGTGTGCGGCGGTGGGCGCTACGACGGACTCGTGCGGTCGATGGGCGGTCCGCAGACGCCGGGCGTCGGCCTGGCCATGGGCATGGATCGCATGCTCATGCTCGCCCACAGCGCAGGGATGACCCAGACGCATAACGGCCGGCCGCGCGTCGACGTGGTCTTCGTCGCGCTCGACGAGCCGTCGGCGTACACCCTCGTGCCGGTGATGAACGCCGTCCGTGCGCGTCACATCTCCGCCGACATGGACTACACGCGCCGCAACATCGACAAGCAGCTGCGCGCGGCCGGCGAGAGCGGCGCCCGCTACGCCGTCATCGTCGGCGAAGACGAGCGGCGCAGCTCCGAGGCCACAATCCAGAATTTAGCGACGCGCGAGCGTTCGCGGATCGCGCTCGATAACGTCGAGAGCGAACTCGCGAACCGGCTCAAGACATGAGGTATGCGGCCACGTGGATGTAGATAAACGCCTGCTCGACGAGCTCATCGCGCTCATGCAGCGCGACGGGCTCGACCGCCTACGGGTCGCGTTCGGCGAAGTGGATCTTGACCTGCGCATGAGCGCGCCCACGGGCGCTGCCGCGTCGCCGGCGCACGCCGCCGGCTCGCATGCGCCTGCCGCGTCGCATGCGGTGGATGATGAGGCCCCGGCCAACATCAAGAAGGTGCCGGCGCCGCTCGTCGGCGTTTTCTACCGCGCTCCCGCGCCGGGCGCCAAGCACTTTGTCGAAGTCGGCGATGACGTGGTCGCGGGGCAGGTCTTGTGCATCCTCGAAGCCATGAAGCTCATGAACGAGATCGTCAGCGAGCACAGCGGGAGGGTGGCGCGCATCTGCGTCAACGATGGTCAGCTCGTGTCGCTGCACCAAGAGCTGTTCTGGATAGAGACGTGAGCAGCACCGCCGGCACGAAGTCCTTCGCTGACTGCGTGGCGGATCGCCGCGGCATGTGGGAGCTCGACGCCTACGCTGCACCCGTTGGTCAGGCGGTCGACGCGGTCGTCGGCGCGCTGCGCGCCGGCGGGCGAGTGTATTTCTTCGGCAATGGCGGTAGTGCGGCGCAAGCGCAGCACATGGCCGCAGAGCTGTCCGGCCGGTTCTTGCTCGACCGGCCTGCGTACGCCGGGCTCGCGCTCACCGTCGACACGTCCGCCCTTACCGCGATCGCGAACGACTACGGGTACGAGCACGTCTTCGCGCGTCAGCTCGAGGGTCTCGTGCGGTCCGGCGACGTCGCCGTGGGCATGACGACGTCGGGAGAATCCCCAAACGTGGTCTCGGGGCTGCGCACCGCACGTGCCAAAGGGGCGATCGCCATCGCGTTCTCGGGAAACGGCGGCGGCACGGTCGCGCGGGAAGCGGACATCGCGATCGTCGGGCCCCAGGGTCCGTCCTGGAAGGTGCAAGAGGTGCACCTCGCGCTCGGCCACATCCTCTGCGAGCTTGTCGAAGTTGCGCTCGCCGCTTCGTGATCTGACGTGGCCGGGCGCTCGCTGCGTCGCGCAGTCTTTCTGGATCGCGACGGGACGTTGAACGTCGACACGGGCTACGTCGCCTTACCCAGCGACGTGCGGCTCATCCCGGGGGCCGCGCAGGGCGCCAAGCGACTGGCGGACGCGGGCTACACGCTCGTCATCGCCTCGAATCAATCCGGCATCGCGCGCGGCATGATGACGGAGGCCATGGCGGACGCGGTCGACGCCCGGCTGCTCGACCTGTTGCGCGAGCAAGGCGTCACCATCGAAGCGAGCTACCGCTGCCCGCACCTGTCCGGCGGCGAGGTGCCGCTATACGCCGTCGAGTGCGAGTGCCGCAAGCCAAAACCGGGTATGCTCGTGCAGGCGGCGCGCGATCTCGGGCTTGACCTCGCGGCGTCGTGGATGGTCGGTGATGGGCTGCGCGACGTCGAAGCCGGGCTCGCGGCAGGCACGAGAGCCGTGCTGATCGGCGCGCACGACGGGCATGCAGCCGAAGGAGCACTCGCCTACCAGGCTAAGGATCTGATCGATGCCGCTCGCATCATCACGACGAAGGGATAGATGAAGCAGAAAGCCTCGGTGCGGCGCACTCGCCCGACGCGACCAAAATCCGGCGACCAACGCTGGATCGCGGAGCTGCTGCGTGCCATGCGCGGCCGGCACGTCGCCGTCATCGGCGACCTCATGCTCGACGAGTGGTACTGGGGCAGCGTCCGGCGCATCTCGCCCGAAGCGCCCGTGCCGGTCGTCGAGGTCAACGACCACACCTACACGCTGGGCGGCGCAGGCAACGTCGCGAACAATCTTGCCGCGCTCGGCGCCAAGGTGTCGGTCTTCGGGATGTTGGGCAACGACGACGCGGGCAATCGCGTCCTCGAGCTCTTCGCCAAGCTCGGGGTCGACGTGCGCGGCGTCGTGCGCACCGGTAGCCGGCCCACGACCCAGAAGATGCGCATCGTCGCGCACAATCAACAGGTCGTCCGCGCCGACCGCGAATCGACGTCGCCCATCGACGCCCGGGGTCTCAACCTCATCCGCCGTGCGCTCGCCCAGCTGGACGGTTCGCTCGACGGCGTCGTCATCTCCGATTACGGCAAAGGCCTGATCGGCGCGCCGCTCATCGCCGCGCTGCGCGGGTTCAAGCACAAAGCGGTGATCACCGCAGACCCAAAGCCGCAGAACATCGGCGCATTCGTAGGCGTCGATTGCATCGCACCAAACGCGGCCGAGGCGGAGAGCGCTTCGGGCGTGACGGTCAAGACCGACGCGGATCTCGCGCGTGCGGCGCGAGTGCTCATGGACCGCACCAAAGCCAAACACGTGCTCATCACCCGCGGAGAGCACGGCATGACCTTGTTCTCGCCCGGGAGCCGCCCGCTGTGGGTTCCTGCGATGGCCCGCCAGGTGTACGACGTCAGCGGCGCGGGCGATACGGTGATGTCGACCTTGACGCTAGCGCTCGCCGCCGGCGCTCCCATCGAGCGTGCGGTGACGCTCGCCAACGTCGCCGCCGGCGTCGTCGTCGAGAAGCTCGGCACGGCCACGGCCACGCCCGAAGAGATCCTCAAGTTCGCGGTCGCAGGTGGCGTCGCCCAGCCGACGGCTGCGCCGCAAAGCGGTAAAGAGCCCCGTGCGCGCCGCCGATAAGGTCCTCGATCGTGACGAGATCGCAAAGCGCGCAGCACAGATCAAAAGCGCCGGCGGCAAGGTCGTTTTCACTTGTGGCGTCTTCGATCTCATCCACGTCGGACACGTGCGCTACCTCGAGCACGCACGAAGCCTCGGCGCGTTGTTGGTCGTGGGGGTGAACTCGGATGCATCGGTGCGCGGGTTGAACAAAGGTCCGAAGCGGCCGATCGTGGGCCAGGCTGACCGCGCCGAAGTGGTGGCTGCGCTGGCATGCGTCGACTACGTCTGCATCTACGACGAGTTGCGGCCGAACGAGACGATCCGCATCATCCGGCCTGACATCCACGTCAAGGACGCAGGCTACGAGGGCAGCGACCTGCCCGAGGCCAGCGCGGTAAAGGACGCGGGCGGGGTGATCGTGTTCGCGCCGCGCATCCCAGAGCGCTCGACGACGGCGCTCGTTGAGAAGATGTCCAAGGGTCCGGCATGAGCGCTCCCACGATCTTCGTGACAGCCAACGGTCCCGGCGAGGTGATGGGATGGACGCGGCCCTTCCTCCGTTCGCTCTACGAGGCTGCGCCGGATGCGCGCGTCACGGTGATCGTGCTCCCCTGCGCCTATGCAACAGGACGCGAGACCGAGATCGTGCACGCGATGTTCCCTGCCGCACACGTCGTCGATCCGCAGGCGTACGGGAGGTTTCTCGTCGGCCGCCGCGTCGAGGGCTTGACGCGCACGCCAGGCGTGCTCCAGTACCTGGGCGGCGATCTCTTCCATGCGGCGACGATCGCGCGCCGGCTGGGCCTCACGCCCATGACGTACAAGTTCTCGCGTCGTTCGTATGCTAAGCTGTTCGAGCGCTTCTTCGCGCTCGACGAGGGCAACGCGCAAGAGCTGCGCGCGACGGGTGCCCCACCCGACCGAGTGCGCATCGTCGGCAACCTCGTCGCCGACGCCGTCGTCGGATCGCTCCGTCACCCCCCTGGACCTCCAGGCACGGGATCGGGCGTGTGCATCCTTCCCGGCAGCCGACCCTATGAAGTGCGCTTCCTCCTGCCGTTCTTCATGGCCGTCGCCCGCGATCTCGTGCGCCTGCGACCAAACCTCCCGATCACCTTCGTCCTCTCGCCGTTCAACAACGACGACGAAGTGAAGGCCGGGGTCGAGTGGGCCGGGGACCCGCAACACTTCGGCGTCCCGGGCCATTACGACGCTGCCAGCGGCGTGATCGAGGTCGACGGCCACCGCTTCAGCGTCGATCGATCGCCTGATTACAACGCGATCGCGGCCAGCCAGCTCGTCATCAGCATCCCTGGCACCAAGTGCATGGAGGCGGCTGTCTTGGGCAGAGCGCTGCTCGTGGCCGTGCCGCTCAATCGGGTGGATGAGGCTGCTATGAACGGCATCGCTGCCTACCTGCATCGCGTGCCGCTCGTCGGCCGCCCGCTCAAACGCTGGATCGCCTACAAGATCGCGGCCCGCGTCGGCATGTGGGCGCAACCCAACATCGATGGCGGTCGGATGATCGCGCCCGAGATCGTCGGCATGCTCAAGCCGCACGAGGTGGCGCTGCGCGCCGCGGAACTGCTCGACGACCCGCACGGGTTGCGGGTCATGGGCGAGACCCTGGCCTCCCTGTACGCGAGCGACGTCGGCGCATCGCAGCGCATGGCTGCCGAGCTGCTCGCCGTCATCGCCAAGATGCCGGCCTCGCGGATGGCCGGCTAAAGCGCCATGCCGAGCGCGAGCGTCATCATCGCCACGCACAACCGCGCGACGGAGCTCGCCGACTGCCTCGCGTCGCTCGGCCGTCAGTCCACACCCGACCGGTTCGAGGTGGTCGTCGTCGACAACGGATCGCAGGACGCGACCCAGAGTGTGATCGCGCAGGCCGCCGGCGGCCTCGTGCGCGGTGTATGGGTGCCGGATCCGAACCGGGCGAAGGCGCGCAACGCCGGTATCGCCGCGGCGCGGGGCGCGATCATCATCTTCTGCGATGACGACACGATAGCGCCGGAGCATTTCGTGGCCGAGCACGTGCGCGCGCATCAAGCCCAGGCACGCCCGGCCGTGGTCAGCGGTCCGATCCTCAACGTGCCCGACAAAGAGCAACTCATCCAGCCCAGCGCGCGGCATTACTCGCGTGCGTTCTTCTGCACGTGCAACGTCAGCGTGGCCAAGACCGACCTGGAGGCGGTCGGGTGCTTCGATGAACGCTACGACCTCTACGGCTGGGAGGACACAGATCTCGGGATCCGCTTGCGCGCACGCGGACTGGCCCGGGTCTTCGCCTGGCCGGCCTACATCTACCACATCAAGCCGCCGCGGACGATGGCGCTCGCGCGCCGGCGCGCGCTGGCGCATGAGAAGGGCACGATGGCGGCGCGATTCGTGCGTAAGGCGCCGTCGTGGCCTGTGCGCTTGGCGACTGGCGCCTACGGGGCCAACTTCGCGCGCGCGGCGATCGTCAACGCCGGTCCGCTGCGCCGGTTCTACGAACGGCTGGCGCGCGATTCCCGTCCGGGATCTCTCGCATCCACGCTCGCAGCGGAGGCGCTCGTCGATGCCGACTATGTGGATGCGCTCAGAGCCGCATTACGCGCGCAGACATGACGGCCCGCGAAGCGATCCTGCTCGTGCGGCTCGACGGCATCGGTGATGCTGCCTTGTGCATCCCAACCCTCGAAGGCATGCGACGGTCGTTCCCTGACGCGACTTTCGGCGCTATCTGCTCGCGCACGAACGCCGCGCTCTTCTCGCAGCGCGTCGCACGCGTCCACGTCTACGACCCCTCGCAACCGGTCGAGTCGCTCAAACGTGAGCTTGCCGGCTGCGGTTACACCCGCGCGATCATCGCGACCGAAGAGGTCGCGGGCTACAAGCTCGGGCGCCTGTCGGGTGCGTCTGCGCGAGCCGGATTCTGGCACCGTTTGCAAAAGCCGTTCAAGTCGCTGTGGCAGCGCAGTCAGCTGACGTCCGCCGTCTACCGTCCAGCGGCGTGGACCGCGTCGCCCGAGCATGAGGTCACGACGCTCTACCGGCTCGGGTTGGCGCTCGGCGCCGCTCTTCCAGTCCCCGATGCGGCGGCCGATCTGCGCGCGTGGCTGCGCGTCGAAGATTCCGATGCGGCCCGCAGCGCCCGGGGAGCGGTTGCCGTTCAGATCACCCCGAAACTGCTCACCGGAGGATGGGGGCCGACGGCGATTGCCCAACTCGTCAGTGTGACGGTGCAGATCTCGGGACTCGAACGAGCCGTGCTCCTGGCATCGGCGCACGACGAAAGCCTGGCATGCTCGGTGCTCGAGCACATGCCGCCCGCGTTCGCGGCCGGTGGTCGCACACGCGTCCTCGCCGGCCTGACCCTGCCGTGTTGGCTCGGCGCGCTCGAGAGCGCGTCCGCGCTCGTCACGCCGGACACGGGCGCAGCGCACGTCGCCGGCATGCTGGGAGCGGGCGTGGTCGATCTCTTCGACGAGGACGGCTTCGAGCGTCTGTCGCAGCAGTGGCATCCCTGGGCGGGCACGTGGCGCTGCCTCGTGAAACCAGCGTGGCTCGCGGGAACGCCGGAATCGCTCGGAGCCCGAGTCGGCGATGCGGTGCGCGCAGTGGCGAAAGCGTGAAGACGAAGATCCTTGCGACCTGCACCGGCGGTGGCGCCGGCGATCTGTTGGCGGCCATGCCCGCGATCGCGGCGCTCAGCCGTCATTTCGCCGTACCGGTCGACGTGCTCACCACGAGCTACGCCGCTCCATTGATCGCAGGTCTGCCGTCGGTCGGCGAGACGCTCATCGACGATGGCCGCATGTCGCTCAAAGGCCTCATCGAGAATCTGCGCGCGCGCCGCTACACGATAGCCGTGGTGTTCTGGTCGAATCCACGCATCGCCCGTGCCGTGCAACTGGCCCGCATCCCGGTGCGCGTCGGTCAGTCGCGGCGTCTCTACTCCTTCCGCTATACCAAGCGGGTCGCGGTGCGCACTGAGAGTGGGGACACGCAGACGCATTGGACGGACGTGCAGATGGACTATGCACGCGCGCTCGGGATCACGCCACAACCCGTCGATTACCACGTGAACATCAAACTGACCGCTGCAGACGAGGCGGAGGCTGATAGATTGCTCCAGCAGACAGTCGGCGGCGAGCCGTTTGTGATCTTCCATTCGGCGCGCGGCATCACCGCGCACGCGCCGCACTGGCCGAGCGCACATTTCGCGGTCATCGGCGACGCGCTCGGAGCGGCGTTCGGCGCACCGGTATTGCTCACTGGCGGCAGCAACGAAGCGGTGCTCGTCGCCCAGACCGCTGCGCAGATGACGCGGCGTTCGTTCAACATCGCCGGGAAGACGTCGCTGCGTGGATTCGCCGCGCTCGCACGCCGGGCGCTCTGCGTCGTGGCGCTCGACTCAGGTCCGATGCACATCGCCGCGGCGGTCGGCGCACCAACCGCCGGCATCTTCGCGTTGCGTACCGACTTGCCGCATCGCTGGCGTCCGCTTGGGCCACGCGTGGCCGTCATCGAACCCGACTACCCATGCCCGCGGTGGTGCCGGAAGGAGACCTGCCGCACCTTCGCGTGCTACGCGGCGCTCTCGCCGGAGCGGGTCGTCGCCGCCGCGCGTCAGGTGGCCGCGCCCACGCCCTCGGAGGCCGCGTGACAGGAGCCGTCAGCTCAAGCCGCCGACCGCTCATCAGCGTCCAGCTCTGCACTTACAACCGGCGCGCGTTGCTCGGGCGCGTGCTGGATGCGCTTTTCCATCAGGATCTCGATGCCGATGAGTATGAGATCATCCTCGTCGACGACGGGTCTGACGACGGCACGTATGAAGGGGTCCTGGCGCATCTTTCGCCCCCCTGCGCGCTGTATCTCGTCCGGCAGACCAACGCGGGGCTCGCTCACGGCCGCAACGTCGGCATCGCGCGGGCACGCGGCGACATCATCCTGTTCATGGATGATGACGTGCTGGCAACGCCTGGGCTCTTGTCGGCGCACGTGCGCTTCCACCGGCAGCATCCCGACTCGATCTGCCGTGGCGTGGCGATCAACGTCGAATCCTTTGATGACCTTCCCGCGCCCAGCTACTCATTGCGCAACTATTCCGGAGCGTATTTCTGGACGACGAACGTCTCCGTTCCCCTGCGGCTCGTCATCGCGGCGGGATGCTTCGACGAACGTTTCCGCGAGTACGGCTGGGAGGACCTCGAGCTGGGCTTCCGCCTGCGGCGCATGGGGATCCCTTCGATCCTCGAGCGCGATGCGGTCGTCTACCACCACAAACCGCCGCTCGCTCCGGCTCAGTTCTCGCGCGTCGCGCGCCAGGCGCGGGCGCAAGCGCGCACCGCGATCCAGTTCCTCGACCTGCATCCGCATTGGCGCATCGCCCTGGCCACGGGTCAGCTTGGGCCTCTCATGTGGTGGAGCCGCATCGCCCGCTTGAGCGGCTGGCCGGCGCTGCTCGAGAACATCGCCTCACCGCGCGTCGAGCACAGCTCGTGGCCTCTGGGTCTGCGCAGGTGGGCCGCGCTGCGCCTGGCACGCAGCGCCTACTACGACGAGCTAGCGAGCGCCAAGCGCTGATGGGCCTGTCACCGGGCCGCGACGGGGCGGCCTACGACAACATCCTGCTCATCCGCACCGACCGCGTCGGCGACCTCGTGCTGTCGACGCCTGCCATCGCGTCATTCCGGCTTTCGTGGCCGCGCGCACGGATCGCGGCCGTGGTCACAGGCTACACAGAACCCGTCTTGCGCCACAACCCCGACGTCGACGAGATCGTGCTCTTACCGCATCGCTTGCCGCTGCAGGCCATCGCGCAAGTGGCGCGGCTGGGGAAAAACGCTGACGTCGCCGTCGGCCTTGCGCCGCGCACCGATGACATCTTCCTCGCCGGCGTGACCAAAGCCAGGACGCGCATCGGCTACGTGTATCGCCGCCGCTATCTCAGCCGCGCACTCGCGGGCATGATGCTCACGGATTGGTGCCTCTCAGAAGCCGATCCGGAGCTGGCCGACCGGTTTCCACAGACGCCCGTGCTGCATGAGGTCGATCAAGTGCTCGCTCTCGTCAAACTGGCCGGAGGTGCGTCTTTGTCCAAGGACCTGACCTTGCGTCTGGGCGACGACGACGTCGCCTGGGCCCGCGACCATGCGCCCGCCGGCGCCGTGGTCTTGGCGCTTGCGCCGCGCTGGTTCGCGAAGAACTTCGGCGCGGAGGCCGTCTTGCGGCTGATCAACGCGCTCGCCCGCGGACACAAGGACGTCATCGTCACCTACGGAAGCGAGACCGCGGACGAAGCGGAGTCCATCCGCGAGCGGACGCACAGCCCGAACGTCACCTGGCTCGGGAACCTCCAGTTGCTTCACTGGGCCGCAGTGCTCGAGCGATCGTCGGTCGTCGTCACGGTCGACACCGGTGCCACGCACGTCGCGGCGGCATTACGACGGCCCGTGGTCGTCATCTTCGAGCGCGAGTACTTCAGGTTGTGCTCGCAGGAATGGAGCCCATGGCGCGTGCGCAGCGCGATGCTCACCAAGCCTCGACTCGGGGCGGACGCCACACCGCTGATCGAGGAAGTGGTGGCCGCGGTGGATTCACTCGCCGACCGGCAGACAAGCCCAGCCCAGCCCTAGAACACGCATGAGCACGCTTGACATCTCCATCGTCATGCCGACGTACAACCGCATCGACACGCTGCGTGAGGTCATCCCCACGCTCCTCGATCAGACCTTGTCGGCCGGCCGTTACGAGATCGTCATCGCCGATTCGCAGAGCACCGATGGCACGGTGCAGTTCCTCGCCGAGATCCAAGCGCACGACGGGCGCATCCGCTATGTGCCCGGGCCGTACGCTGGCCGGGGCGCAGCGCGCAACGCCGGCATCCAGGCCGCGCGCGCCCCGGTCGTGCTCTTCACCGACGCGGACATCCTAGCATCGCCGACGCTGCTGGAGCGCCACGCGCAAGGCCACGCCGCTGCGGGCACCACACGCATCGCGATCGTCGGATGCGAGCTGCAGGTCCGCTCGCTCGACGATTATCGAACGCAGCGCGACCGGCCGGACACCCGGCGTCCGCTCCACCCTGCGACGCGCCGCCGCCTCTCGTGGTTGTATTTTCTCACCGGCAACGCGTCGGTGCGGCGCGACGACCTGCTCCGCGTTGGGTGTTTTGACGAACAGTTCACGGGATACGGGCACGAGGACTTGGAATTGGGCTATAGGCTCGAAAAAGACGGCGTCGAGATCCACTACGATGCGCGTGCGGTGAACTATCACTGGCATCCCGTCGGCTTTGCCGAGCAGGTCGGCCGGATGGAGCTGGCCGGCGTCTCGACGGTGCGTTTCTATCGCAAGCATCAGGACATGATGGTGAAGGCATACCTGGGCATGACGCCCATCTCGTTATGGGTGCACTCGGCGCTGCGGGCAGCGCCGGCGCTACGCCGCGCGCTCGAGCACGCCGGCGCGAGCGTGGAGGCGCCGCGCAAGAACACCTGGCCATATATCGCGCGCCAGATCGCCTACCAGTACCACTACGTCAGCGGCATCAAGCGTGCGCTGCACGAAGGCGCGGCGTCCTCGTGAGCGAGCAGATGCGCCGCGTCACCTGCGGCGAGCTCAAGCGCGCCGATGAAGACACGACGGTCGAGCTGAAGGGCTGGGTGAACAGCACGCGCGACCACGGCGGCCTCATCTTCATCGATCTGCGCGACCGCTTCGGCATCACCCAAGTCGTCTTCGACCCTCGGACATCGAAGGCGTCGACCGAGCTCGCCTCATCGCTGCGTTCCGAAGACGTCGTCGCGGTCCGCGGAGCCGTCCGCCGCCGGCCTGCCGGCACCGAGAATGCGAAACTCGCGACGGGCGACATCGAGATCGCGGCGCAGTCTGTCGCCGTGCTCAACCGGTCGAAGACGCCGCCCTTCCCCATCGCGAGCGACGTCGACGTCGACGAGAGCTTGCGGTTGCGCTACCGCTACCTCGATCTGCGCCGCCCGCAGCTGCAGCGCGCGATCGAGCTGCGTCATCGAGCGGTCAAGGCGGTGCGCGACTATCTCGATGCGCAGGGTTTCTATGAGATCGAGACGCCGATGCTCATCAAGCAGACGCCGGAAGGCGCCCGCGACTTCGTCGTGCCTAGCCGCCTGCATCCCGGCGCGTTCTATGCGCTTCCCCAGTCGCCGCAGCTCTTCAAGCAACTGCTCATGGTGGCGGGGTTTCACCGCTACTTCCAGATCGCGCGCTGTTTCCGCGACGAGGACACGAGAGCCGACCGCCAACCTGAGTTCACGCAGATCGATCTCGAGATGACCTTTCCCACCCAAGAGGACGTCATCGAGGTCATGGAGGGCACCCTCGCCCACATGTTCCAGGCGTCGCTGGGCGTCGAGGTTGCGAGGCCGTTTGCGCGCCTCACTCACGCGGACGCCATGCGCGACTATGGATCCGACAAACCCGACCTGCGCTTCAGCATGAAGCTGCACGACGTCGGCGCTGCGTTCGCGGGCACCGAGTTCAAGATCTTCGCAAACGCGCTGGCCGCGGGCAAGGCGATCGTCGCCATCGCCGAAAGCGGCGGTGCCAACCGTTCGCGCCGCGACATCGACGCGCTCGCTGCGGTCGCCGCTGGATTCGGTGCGAAAGGGCTCGCCTGGATCACCTTTGCGCCGGATGGGGTCCGCTCGTCCTTGCCCAAAGCGGCGCTGACCGACACGCTGCTCTCAAGCCTGCGCGCGACGACCGGCGCCGGCGACGGCGACGCGATCTACATGGTGTCGGACGACCGCGCGCTGGCGCAGACCATCGCCGGAAAGGTGCGCCTGCACCTCGCCGACGAGAAAGGTCTGCGCGATCCGAAGACCTTCGCCTTTTGCTGGGTGCTCGACTTTCCGCTCTTCGAGCGCGACGAAGAGACAGGCACGCTGCAACCCGCCCACCATCCGTTCACGGCTCCCGCTGCGGGCAGCGAGTCGCTGGCCGGCGATCCCTTGCTCTTGCGCGCGCAGCACTATGACGTCGTGCTCAACGGCATGGAGCTGGGGAGCGGTTCCATCCGCATCCACGACCCCGCACTGCAGCGCCGGATCTTCGACCTGCTCGGCTATACGCCAGAACAGGTCGAGCAGCGCTTCGGCTTTTTGCTCGAGGCCTTCGAGTATGGCGCACCGCCGCACGGCGGGATCGCCCTCGGCGTCGATCGGATCATCCTGCTCATGACGGGTGGCGAGTCCATCCGCGAGGTGATCGCCTTCCCCAAGAACCAGCGCTTCCAGGATCTCATGGTCAACGCGCCGGCGCCCGTCGAACCAGCCGTCCTCAAAGAGCTGCACCTGCGCACCGACATCCAACCGCCGCGCGGCACGTGAGGAGCGCGTGATGCAGAGCATCCAACTGGTGCGAGAGAGCGAAGCCACCGACGAGCGAGCGCGCGAAGCCTTTCGCGACATCAAAGTCTCCCTGCGCGTCCCTCTGGTCAATCTCATCTTCCAGGCCTGGGCCGTGTATCCGAAATTCCTCGACGCCACCTGGCGTCGTCTGCGGCCGAGCGTGTTGACTGCGGGGTTTGCAGAGCTCGCCGGATATGTCGGGACCAAGGTGCGCGAAGGGATCGACAGCTGGCCGGTCAGCGATCATGCCGCGTTGCTGCGCGCTCGGGCGGTGGGCGAATCCGACATCGTGCGCATGCGCGAGATCGTCGAGCTGTTCAGCCAAGTCAACCCCAAGCTCGCGATCATGGCAAGCGCGGTCGATGCCGCGCTCGCCGGCACCTCGGTCGGTGGGGTTGGCACGAAAGGGCCGCATCGCGAAGAAGAGCGCGAGCGCCCCAAGGAGTTCCGCGGCGTGCGCTTCACGCTCGTCGAGGAACGCGACGCGCCGCCACGCGTGCGCGCCATCTATGAGGACATGAAGACGGCGCTTGGTCTGCCGTTCATCGAAGCCGAGTATCGCGCCATGGCCTCGTACCCCGACTGGCTCGAAGTGTGGTGGAAAGACTGCAAGCCGCGAACGGAAGACCTGGCCTACCGGCGTTTCTCAGACGAGCTCGTCGCCGCCGCCGCCAAGGCCGCCACGGCGTTGCCGCACCGGCTGTTCCTCAGCGAGACGCTGCTCGAGTCATGCGATATCGACGAAGTACGGCTCGCCGAGCTGCGCCGCGTCAACAGGTACTTCGTGCGCTTCCTGCCCGGCCTGCTCATGAATATCGAGCTGGCGCGCCGCGGTCTCGGCTCGTGATCGCGAGAGTGTGGCATGGGCGCATCCGGGCTCGCGATGCGGACGAGTACGTCCGCTACATCGAAGACACCGGCCTGCGCGACTACCGCGCGTGCAAAGGCAACCGTGGCGCGCTGATGCTCGTCCGGCCCGCAGGCGACGAAGCAGAAGTCTACACGATCTCGCTGTGGGACTCGTACGACGACATACGGGCCTTCGCCGGCGATGACATCGCGCGAGCGCGCTACTATCCCAAAGACGAACAGTATCTGTTGGAGTTCGAAGAGACCGTGCGGCACTTCGATGCGGTCGGCGAGATCGACGCGCTTCGGGATCTCATCTCTTAAGAGCGGCGAGCGTGCTGGGCGGCGCGATGACGTAGACGACTCCATTCGATCCGCCCATCCACACGTGCTCGAATTGCGCGCGCCGGTAGACGATGCGGATGTGCCCAGGGAGCGCGTAGGGGTCGTTGACGACGACGTCGCCGCCGGACGTGAAACCCCGCACCACGAGCAGGTGACCCGCAGTCTTGACGTACGGCGAACCGTCGAGCTCGCCGGGAGCGACCCTGATGCTCGCGATGAGGGGCACGCCCGCCACGATATAGCGTTCCAAGTCGGCCATGCCCGACAGACGCTCGACCCAACCGGCAAGCCCGTGCTCTGACGCGAACGCGACGTTGAACGGCCAATTGCCACACCCATCGTAGACCGGGTCATAGGTGCCCGCAGCCGCGGCCGGCACGTCGACATCCCACTGCGGGTGATGCGTGCGCGCGGCCCAATATGCCATCACCATCGAGACGCTCGTCGGGCTGCACCACGAATCGCCGCCGCCGGCCAGCGCATCGGGCGATTCGAAGACACGCTGCGTGCGTTCGGGCACGTCGATGTCGATGCCCCAGGCGCGCGTGTCTGGGGACGCTTGACGTGCCACCGAATTGTCGCCGGTCGTCACGGCGAGCAACGACAGGGTCGCTTGTTCGCCACCCGCTCCGGGGTGAAACGACACCTGCGCCTGCCAGGCGTTGGCGGCCGAGGTCAAGGTCAGGGTATCTGTGTCCACACGGCCGTCTGCATCTGGGCTCGACGCCACCGAGTGCCGGTGACCGCCGCCGCGCTCGCGGCTCCAATGCCCCATCTCATACCAGCTCGTCCAGCGATCGCTGATGCGGGCCCGTAAGCGCACGTCTATCCACGATCCAGCAGGCGTCTGGACGTTCCATGACGCGATGGCGGTGGTGAACGGTTCGGCCGTTTCGTGGACGTCAGAGCTGAAGTCGCGCGACTGACCATCGGGAAAGCGTACGACGCTCAGCGACACGACCGCCAACAGCGCAAGGCTTAGATTTCCCATTCCCAAGCGTTCCAGTAGTCGGTGAAGACGGGCGATGGTTTGAAGTTCTTGAGATCGGAATTCGCGGCGGTGACGTTACGGTCCCAATAGATCATGACGGCCGGCACGTCGTCGAGCATGATGCGCCACGCCTGCTCGTAGTCTTTGCGTCGCTGCGTCTCATCGAAGGTGAGCTGTGCAGCTTGCAACGAGCGATCGACTGCCGTGTTGCAATAGAAGTCGGTGTTCGATCCGTGCGGTGGGAACCAATCGCAACCCCATTTCGCGAGATTGTCGGGGTCGACGCCGACATAGTCCACGATCCAGGCCATGTCGTAGGTGCCGCCGTAGAGCGGACCACCTTCGGCGAAAAGCACGGCCCCCGCGTAGTTCTTGACCGAGAGATCGATGCCCACCGCCTTGAGCTCTTGGGCCACAAGCGCTTCGGCATTGGCGTTGGGCCTGTTGTCCGTCGCCGTCGAGATGGACAGGGCAAGACGCTGGCCGAACTTGACGCGGATGCCGTCCATTCCCGCAACCCAGCCCGCCGCCGTGAGCAGCCGCTGCGCGCCGGCCGGATCGTAGGGGATCGGACGCAGGTCGTTCGCCGCCCACGAAAACGGCGGGATGTCGGTTGACGCCTGCACCCCGAGGCCGCCGTAGACCGTCTGGATGATCTTCGGCACGTCGATCGCGCGCGCGATCGCGCGCCGCACGTCGGGATCCCGCAAGATGTCGCTCTTGAGGTTGAAGTCGAGATGACGGTACGCGCCTTGGAGGGTCGTCCGCACGCGCACGCCGGCGATGTCGCCGAGCTGCACGGCGAGCGGCTTTGACACGCCGTCGACGAGATCGATCTCGTGCGTGCGCAGCTCGTTGAGCTGGCTCGTGGGATTGGGGATCACTTTCATGTCGATCTCGCGGACGTGCGGCGCGCCACGCCAATAGCGCTCGTTGGCCTCGAAGATGAGATCGGAACCATGCAGCCACTGCTTGAGCCGGAAGGGCCCATCCCCGATCGGCGCTGCGTCGTACGGGATGTTGTTGAGCGTCGCGTACTTTGCGAGCACGTGCTCGGGAAGCGGCTGAAACGTCCCCTCGGAGAAGAGATACACGATCGGGCTATAGGGCTGCTTGAGCACGAACGTCACGCGATGCGGGTCGTCGGCCACGATGGTCTTGATCTTGTCATAGCCTGCGGTATAGACGACCGGGTTGTTGCCGTCGACGATCGCGTGCCAGGTGAAGATCACATCCGCCGAGGTCACCGGCACGTCGTCAGACCACACGGCGTCGCGCCGCAGCGGGAACGTGACGCGCAGACCGTCTTTGCTGATCAAACCGTTGGCGAGCGTCGGGAATCGCGTGGCCAGCGCCGGCACGGGCCGGTCGTGCTCGTCGTAGCGGAAGAACGGTTCGAACAACAATGCGCTGACGTCGTCGGCCGAGGCCTGATTGGAGAACATGCGCACGAGTGTGTTGGGCTCTTCGGAGATGGAGGTTCGCACGACGCCCGGGATGGTCCACGTATGTGCGCCAGCGCGCTCCCCGCCGGCGGACTGGGTGTTGACCTTCGAACACGCGACAAGCGCGACCGCTATGGCGGCGAACGCCAAGGCGTTGAAGCAACGGACCCAGAGGTCCGTTAGGTTTCCGCGGCGCCGCACCAACGGCGCCATCAGCTGCGCGCGGCGTGCTGTCGCGCAAGGCCTTTGGGCGTGCGTTCGGCCGTCGCGCGGACGGCATGCCAGAGCTTGACGCCGCCGAAGCGCACGACGTCGTCCGTGGGCAGCCCGGTCTGCGCCTGCACTTGCTGGATGTGCGCCTGGGCTTGTGCGGCGGTCAACGCCCTCGTGTTGAGAGCGATCGCCACGCAGGGCGCAGGCTTGATCGGAGCGAGCGTGGATTCATACAGACGGCCAAGCGTCTGCAAGTCCGGTATAGGGACGTCGAACTCGCCGATGTTCTTGCGCTCGAGGTCGTGGCACAGCACGAGCACGTCGGGGGCGCAGCCGAACATCAGGCCGTAGGTGACCGCTGCGAACGCAGGATGGATGATGCTGCCCTGGCCTTCGACGAAGGTGAACTCGGTCTGCGGCGCCACGTCGAGCACGAGTTGTTCGGCGGCGCCCGAGACGAAATCGGAGATGACCCGATCGACGCAGATGCCCTTGCCGGCGATCATGATACCGGTCTGCCCGGTCGCTGCGAACTCGGCGCGCGTGCCGGCCGACGCGGCGGCCGAGGTGAGCTCGAGCATGACGGACATCTTACCGACCGCACAATCGCTGCCCACCGCGAGCACGACGATCTGCGGCACGCCATAGGCCGCGCCGGAGAAGAGCGGGATGTCGTCCGGGGGCCGCCGGACGTCCCAGAGTCGCGCCCCGCTCACCTTCGCATGGGCGACGAATTCAGCGTCCTCGGTGACGAATTGGTGCAATCCGTTGACGATCTCGAGACCGGCGTCGATCGCGGACAGGATGTGGGCGCGGAACTGCGCCGGCAAGGCGCCACCCGACACCGCGACGCCGACGAGCAGCGACGTAGGCCCATAGGCGAGCGCTTCGCGCAGCGATCCGACGACAGGCGCGTCACGCCCCAAGGAGGGTACGATCTCTGCGAGCCGGCGGCCAGCATGCTCGCCGTCCACCACGGCCACGACCTCGTCGCGGCCGTAGCGCAACACACCGTGCGCCGTCTTGGCATGGTGCACGTCGGCCAGGTAACCATCGGTGAGGGCGACGTATCGCCGGGTGGCGTGCTCCGTCACAAGGCCGGTACTACGTCGGCGGACGAGGCACGACCCCTAGGCCGGGCGCGTCGGGCAGGCGCATGCGCGCGCCGTCGTAACGCACGCCCACGAACGGATCGTCGGTGATGAGCAAGGGCCCATCGATGTCGGCATAGTCGACCAGCGGGGTGAGGTGCGCCGCCGCCGTGGCGAGCACCGAGGATTCGATCATGCAGCCGATCATGATCTTCATGTCGAGCGCTCGCGCGGCATGGATCATGCGCACTGCCTCGCGGATGCCGCCGCATTTGACGAGCTTGATGTTGATGCCGTCGACGCATCCATACAAGCGCGCCAGATCGGCAAGCGATTTCGAGTCCTCGTCGACGAAGATCGGGATAGGCGATCGTTCTTTGACAAATCGCAAGCCTTCGGGCTGGCCTGCGGCGATCGGCTGCTCGCAAAACTCGATGTCGAACCGGGCGAGCGCTTTGAGCGTGGACACCGCGACCTCAGGCGTCCACGCCTCGTTCGCGTCCAAGCGGACGCGTCCGCCGTACACGGAACGGATGGCTTCGATCGTCTCCACATCGTTGCCGGCGCCGATCTTCACCTTGAGGATCGGCAGGTGGCGCGCTTCCTTGGTCTTCTCGATCGTCTTTTGCGGGTCCGCGATGCCGATGGTGAACGAGGTCTCGGCCGCACGCGCCGGATCCAGGCCCAAGAGCCGGTAGAGCGGGATGCCAAGCCGCTTGCCGGCGAGGTCGTGGAGTGCAAGGTCGAGCGCGCAGCGCGCACCGAACGCGCCCGCCGGTAGAAGATCGAGCACGTCATCGAAGCAGAAGAGATCGCGGCCGCCAAGCATGAGGCGCTGCAACATCTGCGTCACCTGCAGGGCATCTTCGTCATAGCGAGAGATCGGCGCGGACTCGCCGAGCGCGTCGACGCCGTCGGCACGAAGACGCAGCAGCACCGTCTCGGCGACGTCTTCGGAGCCGCGGCTGATGGTGAACGTATGACGCAGATGCAGCGTGAGCGTCTCACAGGTGAGCGCGAGTGATGACGTCATATGTTGCGAAGGCATCGTGCGCGTATTGCGTTTGTGACGTTTGACACCCTCCGCCCGGCACTGGCCCGCCCGGCCGCTGGAGCCGCTTCGATGGTCACGATCGGAACGAACGTGGCGTGATTTGTCAAGACTTGTCTTTCACGAGAACGCATGCTACCGTATGCGGGAAGCGCGGCGCAGGTCGCGCGGTTCCCTGGGGTGTGCGCGAGCTCGTCTTGTGATTGATCCAACATCATCACGAGAGGGAGCCGAGACTCCAGGCCATTTTTGAGCAAGCCCTCCACGCAGAGGGAAGCCTTCCGATGGCCGGGCCAGCACCCACCTGCTGAACGCGGGTTCAAATCTCCGGCGGGTAACGGCACTTTGGGGAAGCTCACGAAGAGCGGTCGGGTAAGCCCCGGCCGTTCTTCATATATGACGTGGAATAAGGAAATGATCTACTCGGCCGATCCCCTGGCCGCGTCCTTGAGCGTGTCCTTCGCCAAGATGCCGCGCAACCACGCCACGGCTCGTGGCACCGCATCACGCTCGTCCTCGGACCCGCGATATTCCAATGAGAGGAAACCACGATAGGAATTCTGCCACAAAACTGTCAGCGCGCCGAGGTAATCGATCGTCTCGTCCGCGCCATACGTGTCCAGCCGTGCCATTGGCGCGACGACGATCACGGACGTGGGCAGCGCCTCGCCCCATCCGTCGCGTGAGGGCCCGGCGAGCATGGTGGTCGTGGCGGCCAGGCGCAACCACGCGGAGTCGCACTCCTTCATGGCTCGCTTGACGTCCGCCGGCGTCGAAATCGCCGAGAGCTCGCCCGGTTCGAGCGCAAAGGTGATGTTATATTGCTTTGCTTGTATGCAAGCGGCCGAAAGACCGCGAATGAGTTCGCGCCACGCGAGCACGGGCGAGCCCGTCTGGGGCGCGGCGGAGAGCCGGACGAGCGGCGCGCCCAGACCGGCCGCGATCTCGAGAGAGTTGGTGAGCTTGGCGACGTGCTGGTCCACGTCGCTCGCGTCGAAGGCGCTATCGTGATGCAGGCTTGCCACGGTCAAACAGCGATCGGCGCAGAGCTTTTTGAGCTGCGCGACGTACTCGGTGTCGAGACGGGGGAAATGCGAACGGACGAATTCGACGCCATCGAGCATGAGCTCGCCGGCGCACAGGTCCACCCATTCGAGCTGGGTGAGATCGCCGGCTGCCAGCGTTTGGGCATAGCTGTGCGAGCTGCAACAGACCTTCACGCCACCATACCGCTCGGGCTCGTCAGCATCGCGTTCAACGCCTCGCTGTTCTGCGCTCTGTCTCGCACACCTGCGTTGTCGCAGGCCGGGCGCCTGTGAGCTTCACGCTCTGTGTCGGCGAGGCGCTGGTGGATCTCGTCGCGCAATCGCGACTCGGCGACGTCGGTGCGAGCGAGCTCTTCCGCCGAGCTGCCGGTGGCGCAGTGGCCAACGTCGCGGTCGGCATCGCACGGCTCGGCGGTGAGGCGCATTTCTCAGGCGCGCTGAGCCGCGACGCGTTCGGCCGCTTTCTGCTGCGCACACTTGAGGGTGAAGGTGTGAACGTGAGCGGCGTTCGCACGGTCGATGCCCACACCACGCTCGCGTTTGTGGCGCGCGGCGAAGCGGGTGAGCGAGATTTCGTCTTCGTGCGAAATCCCGGCGCCGACAGCCAGCTGGCGGACGTCGACGAAAGCGAACTCGCGCGCGCACACGTGTTGCATTTCGGCGGCGTTCTCTTGAGCAGCGAGCCCGCGCGCTCCACCTGTTTTGCCGCCGCCGCATCGGCTGCTCGCTCCGGCGCGCTTGTGAGCTTCGATCCAAACGCCAGGCAGACGCTCTTCACCAGTTCGCACGACATGCACCAGGCGCTGCGGGCCGGCTGTGCCGCCGCTCACCTCGTGAAGCTGTCGGACGAAGACCTGCACGCGCTCGGCCTGCACGTCGAGGACGCGCCGGCGCTGCTCGGCGAGATGACGCGGGCGGTCATCGTATCGCTTGGAGCGCGTGGCTGCCGCTGGTTCGCATCCGGGGGCACGACGGGCGACCTTGCAGCACCACGCGTGGACGTGGTCGACAGCACCGGGGCGGGCGACGCGATGATGGCAGCGATCCTGTGGCGCCTCGGCCCCTCCCACGCCCAGGACCTGACCTTTGCCACGCTCGCCGACGCGGCCCGATATGGCATTGCCGCCGGAGCGTGCGCATGTCTGCGCGAGGGCGCGATCCCCTCGCTGCCGACGCCCGCCGAGCTTGACGCTATGCTCTCCAGGGTGGCCAAAGCTACCTAGGGAAGTCAGGCAAATATGCCCGCATCGCGCCCGGTTCTCGTCTTCATCTGCGCGCATAACGCGTGTCGCAGCGCCATCGCCGAGGTCATCGCCGCCGCCGAGGCGCAGCGGCGCGGCCTCTCGGTCCACGTCGCGAGCGCGGGTACGCACGCCTTGCCGGGCTATGCTGCTGCGACCATCGCGCAGGCGACCATGAACGAGATCGGCCTCTCGCTCGAACATCACCGTTCTCAAGCTGCCAATGCCGAACTCGTCGCGCGCGCGACGCTCGTCGTCACCATGACCGATCCGCAACGCGACATGCTGCACACCGCATTCCCCAAGGATCGCGAAAAGGTTGTGAGCTTCAACGACCTCACCGGGCTAGGCGACGTCCCCGATCCCATCGGCGGCGATGCAGCCGAGGTGCGCGCGGTGCGAGATCAGCTGCAGTCCTCTATGCCCGCCATATTTCGCGCGCTCGAGCGGCGCGCCACCTGATTTCGGCGCGCTGTACCAGGCTCAAAACGACGACGAGGAGAACGAGCACATCGTGGTGACCGCCAACAACAGCCTTCGCATCGCCGTGGGCGCGGATCATGCGGGCTTCGGTTTCAAGGGCATGATCGCCGAGCATCTGCGCGGCTTGGGCCATGAGGTGGTGGATTTCGGCACCTACTCCACCGACCCGGTCGACTATCCGCTCATCGGCTTCAAAGTCGGCGAGGCTGTCGGCGCCGGCGAATGCGATCGCGGCGTGCTCGTGTGCGGGTCGAGCTTGGGCGTGGCCATGGCGGCCAACAAAGTTAAAGGCGTACGTGCCGCGTCCATCGTTGAGCCATACTCGGCGCGATTGTCGCGCCAGCACAACGATTGCAACGTCATCTGCTTCGGCGAGCGGCTCACCGGTTGGGAAATGGTGCGCGAATGCCTAGAAGTCTGGCTCGTCACCGAGGCTGAGGGTGGGCGCCATCAGCGTCGCGTCGAGCAGATCGACGACTACCCGGCGGCGCGGCCGGAGCACAGCACGCAGGGAGCGACGCGATGAACGCGCGGCTACTCGAACAAGCGGCGCTGGCCTCAAGCGACCCGCAAGTCGCGCGTGCGATCGAGCTGGAAGAGGAGCGCCAGCGACGCAACCTCGAGTTGATCGCATCCGAAAACTACGTCAGCGCGGCGGTACGCGAAGCAGCCGGCTCGGTGATGACCAACAAGTACGCCGAAGGCTATCCGGGCAAGCGCTACTACGGCGGGTGCGAGTTCGTGGACATCGTCGAGACGCTGGCCATCGAGCGGCTCAAGCTGCTGTTCGGCGTCGAATACGCAAACGTCCAGCCGCATTCAGGCGCGCAGGCCAACATGGCGGTGTACTTCGCGGCACTCTCGCCGGGCGACACGATCATGGGCACGGCGCTCGACCATGGCGGACATCTCACCCACGGCAGCAAGGTCAGCTTCAGCGGCAAGATGTACAACGTCGCCACCTACGGCGTGAACGCGAAGACCGAACGCTTCGACTACGATGAGATCCGCGCTATCGCCCGCGCCCACAAACCGAAGATGATCGTCACCGGCTGGAGCGCGTACTCGCGTCTGCCTGACTGGAACGCCTTTGCCGACATCGCCCACGAGCAGGGAGCCTTGCTCTTCGCCGACATCGCGCATGTCGCGGGCCTGGTCGCCGCCGGGATCCATCCCAGTCCGGTCGGGCATGCGGACTACGTGACGACGACGACCCACAAGACGCTGCGCGGACCGCGCGGCGGCGTGGTCATGACCGATGCCGAGCGGGGCAAGGGGATCGCCAAGACGGTCTTTCCAGGTCTGCAGGGCGGACCGCTCATGCACGTGATCGCGGCGAAAGCGGTCTCCTTCGGCGAAGCGCTCGCCCCTGCGTTCAAGCAGTATGCTGCGCAGGTGGTCGCCAATGCCAAGGCGCTGGCCGCAGCGCTTGAGGCTCGCGGGTTGCGCATCGTCACCGGCGGCACGGACAATCATCTCATGCTCGTCGACGTCTCGGTGCGCGGCCTCACCGGCAAAGTGGTCGAGGAATACCTGGACACGATCGGCATCACGGTGAACAAGAACACGATCCCGTTCGACAAGAATCCGCCGTCCGTGGCGAGCGGCGTGCGCGTCGGCACCCCGGCCATCACCACGCGCGGGCTCAAAGAGCCAGAGATGGAGGAGATCGCCGACATCATGAGCGCCGCCATGGACGACGTCGACCATGGCATGAAACGCGATGCATTGCGCGCGCGCGTCTACGAACTCACCTCGCGCTTCGGCGTGCCCTAGAACGGCGGGGGCGCTTACCGCTATGAAGGGTCTCATCACCCATCCGGATTTCCCTCACCTGGAGATCGTCGATCATCCACTGGTCGCCGATAAGCTTGGACGCCTGCGCGACGCGGCGACGCCGAACAAAGAGTTCCGCGAGCTGTGCGCAGAGCTTGCCACCTTGCTCGCCTGGCCCGCGACCGCAGACTTGGAAGTGGCAGACACGCAGGTCGCGACGCCGCTCGGCTGGGCTCCGGCGAAAAGTGTGGTGCGCGTGCCGCTGCTCGTTCCCATCCTGCGTGCGGGCCTTGGCCTCGTCCCCGGGTTCCACGCGCTCATGCCGCAGGCGCACGTCGCGCATGTCGGGATCTACCGCGATCCGGACACGCTGCGGGCCGTGCCATATTACGTCAACCTTCCCGACAAGCTGCACGGCTGGCGCGCGTTCGTGCTGGATCCGATGCTTGCCACCGGCGCCTCCGCCATCGCGACGATCTCGCTCTTGCTCGAACGCGGCGCGACGATCGAGGATCTTCGCTACATCTCGTTGATCGCTGCGCCCGAGGGGGTGCGAGCGCTGTTCGGCGAGCACCCGAAGCTGCGGGCGTTCACCTGCGCGGTCGACCGCCATCTCAACGACCATGGCTATATCATCCCGGGCCTCGGGGACGCGGGGGACCGCCTGTTCGGCGCGGGCGCGGGGCGGATCCCGGAGGTCGCCGCTCGCACGCTCGACCGGCAGGGCACGGGCGCGTGAGCGACGCGACCTCGGTGCTCAACCCGCACCTGCACGATCGTCCCTCATGGGATGCCTACTTCTGCGCCATCACGCGTGCGGTGGCGACGCGAGCGACCTGCTCGCGCAAAGCCGTCGGCGCCGTGCTCGTCAAGAACAAGCTCATCCTCGCCACCGGGTATAATGGCGCTCCGGCCGGGCTGCGCCACTGCGACCACACAAGCGGTGGCGATCTGCTCAACGGACACTGTGCGCGCTCGACGCACGCCGAGCAGAACGCGATCGTGCAAGCCGCACGCCACGGCATCTCCATCGACGGCGCGACACTGTACTGCACCAACAACCCGTGCTTGAACTGCACCAAGCTGCTCATCAACGCAGGGGTCGTGCGCGTCGTCTACGAGGAGACCTATCCCGATCCGTTGGCCTTCGAGCTATTGGCCGAATCGGGTGTGGTCCTCGAGCGGTTCGCCGAGCCGGCGGGCTAAGCGGCCCGTGTATCAGCACCTCATCAACATCAACATCTACTGGTTGTGCGGGCTGACCTTCGTGCTCGCCGCCGCCAGTTGCGCCATCGTCACCCCGCTCGTGCGGCGCATGGCCTTCGCGCTCGGCGTGTTCGACGAACCCGATGACGAACGGCGCGTGCACTCGCAGCCCACACCGCGCCTGGGTGGGCTTGCGATCTTCATCGGCTTCATGCTCGCGCTCTTCGCCATGCTCAACGTCGCGCTCACCAACAATTTCGTCATCCACCATTACTTGGGCACGCGCGATTTGGCGTTCATCATCGGCTTGCTCTTCGGCAGCACGCTCATGCTCGGCGTGGGCCTGTGGGATGACGTCATGGGGATGAAGCCCGGCCGGAAATTTTTGGCCCAGTTGATCGTCGCGGCCATCACCGTCATCCTCTATAAATTCACGGTGTACGGTTTCACGCTGCCGCACTTCGGCTATGTGGAGCTGGGCTGGCTCGCCATCCCGTTCTCGATCTTCTGGTATCTGGGCATGGTCAATGCCATCAACTTCATGGACGGTCTCGACGGGCTCGTCACCGGCGTGACCATCATCGCCTCGATCACCATGGTCATCGTCTCGTGGTGGCACCACGAGTATCTCGTCGCCATCACCATGTGCGCGCTCGGCGGAGCGGCAGCCGGATTCTTGCCCTTCAACTACAATCCGGCGCGCATCTTCATGGGTGACGGCGGGTCGCTCTTCGTCGGCTTCGTGCTGGCCAGCGCCGCCGTCATGGGGACGGAAAAAGTGGCGGTGGGCATCTCGCTGCTCGTGCCGCTCATCGTGCTCGCCCTGCCCATCCTCGACACCGCGCGCGTGATCGTCGCGCGCATCGGCAAGCGAGCGCCGCTATTCGACGCTGACCGCAGCCACGTGCATCATCAGCTGCTCGACGTTGGTCTTTCCCAGCGACAGGTGGTCAACCTCATCTACCTCGTCTGTTGCATCCTCGGAGCCATCGCCATCGTGCTCTCGCGGCCGGGAGGCCCGCACGTGTTTTGAAGTCTCCCCTCGTGGTGGCGGTCGTGTTCGGCACGCGTCCGGATGCGGTCAAGATGGCACCGGTGGTGGCGGCGCTTTCACGCGATCCGCGATTCCGCTGCGTCACCATCGCGACCGCGCAGCACCGCGAGATGCTCGACGAAGTGCTGGATCTCTTCGGCATCACGGCCGAGTACGATCTTGGCGTCATGACCGAGGGTCAGACGCTGACGGACGTCACCACCCGCGTGCTCGAGCGCATCGGCACCGTTCTTGCTGACGTGCGACCGGATGTCGTGCTCGTGCACGGCGACACGACGACCTCGACCGCGGCGGCGCTCGCGGCCTACTATCAGAAGATCCCGGTCGGTCACGTCGAGGCCGGTTTGCGCACGAGCACGATCTACGAGCCGTTTCCCGAAGAGGTCAACCGGCGGCTTACGGGGGTGCTTGCCACCTATCATTTCGCGCCAACGCCGCTCGCCAGGCACAACCTGCTGCGCGAGGGCAAAGACGCGACGAGCATCATCGTCACCGGCAACACCGTCATCGACGCGTTCATGCAGATACACGCGAGCGTCAGCGACGCCGATGCCGTCGCGGTGTCGACGCCGCGCATGATCTTCGCTGAGGCGCACCGTCGCGAGAATCTGGGAGAGCCGCTCGAGGCGATCTGCCGTGCGTTCAAACGAGTGGTCGGCGAGCGGCCCGACGTGTCGCTCGTCTGGCCCGTGCATCCCAATCCGCCGATCGTCGAAGCGGTGCGCCGCAACCTCGAAGGCGTGCCGCGGGTGCTGCTCATGCAACCGCTGGGCTACCGGCGTCTGGTCGCGACCATCGCGCATGCCACGCTCGTGGCCACTGATTCCGGCGGGCTGCAAGAAGAAGCACCGACGCTTGGCAAGCCTGTGCTCGTGCTGCGGCGCGTCACCGAGCGGCCCGAAGGGTTGCAAGCCGGAACGCTGCGCTTGGCCGGCATACGAGAAGAAGAGATCGTCGGGCACTTGAGCGAGCTGCTCGATGACAAAGCCGCGTATCAGAAGATGGCGAAAGCGGCCAACCCGTACGGCGATGGCAAAGCGTCACAGCGCATCGCTCAGGGTCTACAAGCGTTGTTGCGCGGCGCCCCGCTCCCTGACGAATTCATCCCGGCACCATGAAGCAACAAAACCCGCTCTCGCTCGCACAACTCGGCGGCGCAGGCGTGTCGGTCTTGGGTACGATCATCGTCGGGTTTGGGCTGGGTTGGCTTGCATCGCGATTCATGCATTGGGACTGGGCCATCCCAGTCGGCATCGTGCTTGGCTTTGTCGGTGGCATCGTCTCGATGTTCCGCCAGCTCTCTGAAAAGATGTAGCAGTGGATGTGTAGCAACGGACCTTTAGGTCCGTTCGCGAGCGCCCATTGGCACATGGCGTGAAGGTCCGTTGCCACAGCAGGGCCGAACGACCTCGAGCCCCATGCCAAACCTGCGCCATTTCTCGGCAGCGGTCGTGTCGCGTAGTCTGGTGTTTGCGACGATCGCAGCGCTGGGACTTGCGATATTCGGCCACACGAAGGTCCCGGCGCTTGCGCTCGTCGCCGGCACGCTCATCGGCCTGGCCTACCTTTTCCACATCGCCACAAGCTTCAACCGGCTGACGAAAGGCGGCAAAGGCTACTTGCCGTTTTTGACGATCGAATCGCTCGTCCGTGTGTTCGTCGCCGGCGCCGCACCCCTGATCATCGTTGGGCGCGGACCCTGGCTCGGCTACTTCACGTACCTTGCCGGATTTGTCGCACCATTAGCAGTGTCGATTCTCACCTATCGGAAACAAATCAGCATCGAGTGCGCCCAAACGGAGACGCACGAGAAGAGTTCGGCACAGACGAGCGCTTAAAGGGGAGCGATGCAGGAGACTGTCGGCACCCATCCGCTGTGGCATCTGTCGTTCATGCCGCCGCCGTTCAACACGGTGCACATCGACACGGTCGTCATCACCTGGGTAGCCATGGCCCTTGCTCTGTTGCTGGTCGGCGCGCTGGCTGCCACGCACCCGATCACGGTCGTCTCCAAGCGCTACAGCGTCATGGAGCTCATCGTCAGCTATCTGGCCGAGACGACGACCGGTATACTCGGTAAGGCCGGCCTGCCGTTTGTCCCGTTCATCATCTCCCTCTTCGTCTTCATCCTGTTGCTGAACGAGATTGGGCTGTTTCCATTCATCGGCAAATCACCGACGGCCGATCTGAACACGACCGCAGCGCTCGCAGTCACCACCATCCTGCTCATCCAATTCGTGGGCATCCGGAATCACGGTCTGGGATACTACAAGCATCTGGTGATCAAACCGTTGTTCCTCGGGATCCCGATGCTCCCCATCACGCTCATCGACGAGCTTGCGCGGCCGGTCACGCTCGCCATGCGACTTTTCGGAAATATCTTCGCGGGCGAGGTGCTGCTCGTCGTTGTCGCCGCGGTGATCACCGCTGGGATCGTCCTCACCTTTCACGTCCCGATCGTCATCGGCATCGCGTTGCTTCTCATCGCCTTCATGACGGCCGCCGTCCAGCTCGCGCGTGCGAAGCGGGCCGGAAGAACGCCGCAGCTCGTCGTCCCGATTCTCATCGCTGTGGTCGGGGCCGGCCTGACGGCGCTGAGCATCGCAGGAGGTCTGCCGATCTCCAAGATCGCGGTCGTCGTGCCGCTGGGCATCTACTTTTTCAATCTGATCATCGGAGCGATCCAGGCGGCGGTCTTCACGCTGCTGACCATCGCATACCTCATAACACCAACTCAAGAAACTACGGAACACTAAAGGGAGTACACTTGTGGAAAATGCAATCCTGACCGCGTCTGTCATCATCGCCTTCGCGCTGATGGTCGGATTCGCCGCATTCGGCTCGGCGATTGGCGACGGCATCATCGGCAGCAAGGCGGTGGAATCGATCGCGCGGCAGCCCGAAGCTCGGCCGAACATCTTTTTCTTCTATTTCCTCGGCTTCGGCATTCTGGAAGCGTTCCCGATCATCGCGATCGCGCTCGCGTTCTTCCTGCTCATCGGTGGCGGCGGTCTCGGCGTGATGAAGGCGCTCACCCCCATCCTGGGCGGCCATTAGAACCACAGCGACATGCTGCTCACGATCGACGGCACGTTCCTCGTCCAGATCCTGAACTTCATCGTGTTCTGGGTGCTGTTGAACTATCTGTTCATCGCGCCGACGCGGCACGCGATCGAGGAGCGGCAGCGCTACGTCGCCGGTCTCTACAAGGAAGGAGACGAGCTCGCCGCACAGGCTGCGAAGCTCCAGGCGCAAGCCGATGGCATCTTGGGCGAGGCGCGGCGCCGCACCGAAGAAGCGCTGCGTGTCGCCGGCGGGCAAGCCTCGGACGCCGCGCATGTGATCGAGCGCAAAGCCGCCGAAGAGGCAGCGGCCTCCGTCGCATTGGCGCACGCAACCGTCGCTGACGAACGAGCGCGGGCGAAAGAGAAGCAGCAAGCCTTCGTGACGGAGCTCGCGCGTAGCATGGTTGAGCGCGCGACCGGCGAGCAGGTGGCGTAAGCATGTTCATCGCCCATTTCAACGACGTCGTCTTCATTACCAAGCTCATCGATTTCGTCATCTTCGTCACGGCCATCGTGTTGTTGTTCAACAAGTACGCGCTGCCACAGCTCGTCGTTCAGCAGCACAATCAGAACAAGCTGGTGGAAGACGCACGAGCGCATCGCGACAAGCGCGAAGCCGCGATCGCCGCAGCAAAGCAGGCTATCGAGCAAGCCAAAGTCGACTCGGCGCGCATGGTCCAAGTCGGTGGCGCTCAAGCGGCAAAGCTCCTCGAGGATGAACGCGCCGAGGCGTTGGAACACGCAAAGCGCATCCTCGCGCACGCCGGCGGAGAGCTCGAACGTGAACGCTACCGCGTGCGTCGCGAGCTCTTGGAAGAGACGGTCGAGCAAGCGCACAGCCAAGCGCAAGAGATCGCCAAACGCGAGATCGACGCGGCCAAGCAACAGACGCTCGTCGGGCGCCTCATCGCCGATCTGGAGCGCGCCCGTGCTTAAGGACAGCATCGCGCTGCGCTATTCGACCGCGCTGTTCAGTCTGGCCAAGGAGCGCAATGAACTGGCTCCGCTCACGGCCGAGCTCGACAGCTTCGTGGCCGCGCTCGCCTCGGATGCCGAGCTCTACAATTTCTACACCTCACCTGTCGTCGACCGCCGGGTGAAAGAGCAGATCCTGCACGGCGTGCTCGATGGCCGAGCCGGAGAGTTGACCATCAACTTCATCATCATCTTGGTGCGCAAGCATCGCGAGAACCTCATCCAGATCGTGGCGCGCCAGATGCACGAGATGCTCGACCGCGAGGCTGGCCGCGAGCCGGCCGCCGTCGGCACGCCGATGCCGATCGGCTCTGGGTTGCTCGCCGAGCTCCAACAACGTCTTTCCAAGGTCTACGGGCGCACCGTCATCCCGCAGACCAAGCTCACGCCGGAGCTGCTCGGTGGACTCGTGGTGCAGGTGGGTGACCGCTACGTCGACGCGAGCGTCTCGGGTAAGCTCGAAGAGATTCGCCGGCATCTGCTCGCGACCACCGACTCGTGGGAGACCGCCTCACCCAACGGCAAATCCAACGGACAGCCAAAAGGAAGTACGTCATGATCAACGCCGACGAAATCGCCGGAATACTCAAGCAGCAGATTGCCAGCGCCCATACCGAGACGCGCGAGGATGAGGTCGGGACCGTCATCGAGGTGGGCGACGCGATCGCCCGCGTCTACGGCCTGAACGCGGTCAAGATGGGTGAGCTCGTGCAGTTCCCCAACGGCCTGCTCGGCATCGCCTTCAACCTGGAAGAAGACAACGTCGGCGTCGTCATCTTGGGCTCGGATAACGAGATCAAAGAAGGGGCGACCGTGCGCCGCACCGGCCGCATCGTCTCTGTGCCTGTGGGTGATGCGGTCATCGGCCGCGTCGTCAACCCGCTCGGCCAGCCGCTCGACGACAAAGGGCCGATCGCGACGACTCGCACCCGGCCGATCGAGACGCAGGCGCCGACCGTCGTGCAACGCCAGCCGGTGAGCCAGCCTCTGCAGACCGGCATCAAGGCCATCGACGGGCTCGTGCCCATCGGCAAAGGTCAGCGCGAGCTCATCATCGGTGACCGCCAGACCGGCAAGACCGCGCTCGCCGTCGATGCCATCATCAACCAAAAGGGCAAGAACGTCATCTGCATCTACGTGGCGATCGGCCAAAAGACGTCGACCGTCGCGCAGCTCTACAAGATCCTCACCGACGCGGGCGCGATGGACTATACCATCATCGTCGCGGCGAACTCTGCCGATCCCGCCAGCCTGCGCTACATCGCGCCGTATGCCGGTTGCGCCATGGGCCAGGAGCTCATGTACCAGGGCAAAGACGTGCTCATCACCTACGATGACCTCTCCAAGCACGCCCAAGCCTATCGCGAGATCTCGCTGATCTTGCGGCGTCCGCCGGGACGCGAAGCCTACCCTGGAGACATCTTCTACTTGCACTCGCGTCTGCTCGAGCGCGCCGCCAAGCTCTCCGACGAGCTCGGCGCGGGTTCGATGACGGCGCTGCCGGTCATCGAGACGCAGCAGGGAGACGTATCGGCCTACATCCCGACCAACCTCATCTCGATCACCGATGGTCAGATCTATCTCGAGACCGGATTGTTCTACAGCGGCATCCGTCCGGCCATCGACGTCGGCCTCTCGGTGTCGCGCGTCGGCGGCGCCGCGCAGACCAAAGCGATGAAGTCCGTCGCGGGCCAGCTGCGCCTTGAGCTCTCGCAATACCGCGACCTCGCCGCCTTCTCGAAGCTCTCCTCGGATCTCGACAAGGCGACGCAAGCCCAGCTCTCGCGCGGCGAGAAGATCACCGAAACGCTCAAGCAGCCGCAGTTCGATCCGTTGTCGCTCGACCAAGAGGTCATCCAGATCTACGTCGCGGTGAAAGACTTCTTGGCCGACGTGCCGACCGAGCGCATCTCGCAATTCCACAAGCAGTTCTACGAGTTCTTGCAGACCGCGCATCCCGAGATCCCGAGCACGATCGCGGACCGCAAAGAGATCCCAGATGACATCCGCACGAAGCTCGATGCGGCGATCGTCGAGTTCAAGAAGCGCTTCTAAGTGGCAACCCTTCGCCAGCTCAAAGACCGGGTCCGGTCGCTGAAGAACACGCAGCAGATCACGCGTGCCATGAAGATGGTGGCGGGCGCGAAGATCCGGCGTGCCGAGAGCGCCATGCGCGCGGCGCGGCCATATGCCGTGGCTATGGGTGAGATGCTGGGCGAACTCAGCCGCAGCGGTGGCGTGCGCCATCCGTTGCTGCAGGCGCGCGAGATCGCTGCGGACGGCATTGTGCTCATGACTGCTGACAAAGGGCTGGCGGGCGCCTTCAACTCGAACCTCGTCCGCGAAGGGCTCGGGCTAGCGCGCCGAGCGACGAAGCCGAGCCTGTATCTCGTGGGCACCAAGGCCCGGGTTCAGCTGCGTTCGAGCGGCTATCCGGTCGAAGCCAGCTGGGCGTTGCAGAGCAAGCCGTTCCCTGAGCTCGCGCGTGAGATCGCCCAGCGCGTCTCGGGCGACTTCCTCTCCGCCAAGATCGACAAGCTGACGCTCGTCTCGAGCAGGTTCGTCTCGACCATCGTGCAGCGTCCGACGCCCTCGCAATTGCTGCCCATCGCGCCCTCGAACGCATCGGATGGGGCGAGCCCGGCCGCGGAGCCGGAAAAGCCAGGCCAGAAGAACGCCTTCGAGTTCGAGCCCGACGCGGCGGCCGTGCTCGTCGCGCTGCTCCCCAAGTATCTCGAATTCGCGATCTTCCAGGCGCTGCTCGAGACGCAGGCATCGTTTTTCGCAGCCCAGCTCATCGCCATGACCAACGCCACCGACAACGCAGGCAAGCTCATCGACGAGCTGACGCTCGTCATGAACAAAACCCGCCAGGCCGCCATCACCAAAGAGATCCTTGAGATCGTCGGCGGCGCCGAAGCTTTGAAAGGATAACGATATGCCAGCCACCGGAAAAGTCACGCAGGTCTTGGGAAACGTCGTCGACGTCGAGTTCGCTTCAGCTGACGCGCTGCCCGACATCAACACCGCTCTGCGCACAACCATCGTCGGCGTCGACGGCAACGCGATCGAGCTGACGCTTGAAGTGCAAAGCGAGCTCGGCAACAATCAGGTGCGCTGCCTGGCCATGGGATCGACCGAAGGCATGGTGCGCGGCTCCGACGTGGAGGACACGGGCGCACCCATCTTGGTCCCTGTCGGCGAAGCGACGCTCGGCCGCATCTTCAACGTCTTGGGCAAGGCGATCGATTCGGACAAACCCGTCGCCGCGGCGAAGTTCATGCCCATCCACCGCGAGGCGCCCAAGGTCGACGACCAAGACCCCACAACTGTGATGTTCGAGACCGGCATCAAAGTCATCGATCTCATGGCGCCATACGTGCGCGGCGGCAAGGTCGGGCTCTTCGGCGGCGCCGGCGTCGGCAAGACCGTCCTCATCCAGGAGCTCATCCGCAACATCGCGGCGGAGCACGGCGGGTATTCGGTCTTCACCGGCATCGGCGAGCGCACGCGCGAGGGCAACGACCTGTATTTGGAGATGAAGCACTCGGGCGTCATCGACAAGACCGCCCTCATCTTCGGTCAGATGGATGAGCCGCCGGGCGTTCGTCTGCGCATCGGCCTCACCGGGGTCACTATGGCCGAGTACTTCCGCGACGAGCAGGGTAAAGACGTGCTGCTCTTCATCGACAACATCTTCCGCTTCGTGCAGGCCGGTTCGGAAGTGTCGGCACTGCTCGGGCGCATGCCCTCGGCGGTTGGTTACCAGCCGACGCTGGCGTCGGAGATGGGTGCGCTTGAAGAGCGCATCACCTCGACGCGCAAAGGCTCCATCACCTCCGTGCAAGCGGTCTACGTCCCAGCCGACGACCTCACGGACCCGGCGGTGGCGACGACCTTCGCACATTTGGACGCCACGACCGTGCTCTCGCGCTCCATCTCGGACAAGGGCATCTATCCGGCGGTCGATCCGCTCGCATCCAGCTCGCGCCTGCTCGAGCCGCGCTATGTCGGCGACGAGCACTATCAGGTCGCGCGCCGCGTCCAGGAGATATTGCAGCGCAACCGAGATCTGCAGGACATCATCGCCATCCTCGGTGTGGAAGAGCTCTCAGAGGACGACAAGATCGCTGTGCGCCGCGCTCGTCGCATCCAGCGTTTCTTGAGCCAGCCGTTCTTCGTGGCTGAGGCCTTCACGGGCCGGCCAGGCAAGTACGTGCCGCTCAAAGAGACGATCGCCGGATTCAAAGAGCTCGTCGAGGGCAAGCTCGACGACCTGCCCGAGCAGGCGTTCTACATGTGCGGCAATATCGACGAAGCCAAGGCCAATGCCGAGGCGATGGCGGCGAAGGCGTAGGCGCACGTGGCGACACTCACCCGGCTATCGGTCATCACGCCCGGCGCCCTCAAGTTCGAAGGCGACGCGGAGATCGTCGTCGCCCCCGGCGCGGCGGGCGATCTCGGCGCGCTGGCCAACCACGCGCCGATGCTCACGACGCTGCGCGCGGGTGTGGTGAGTGCGACCGTCGCCAGCACCGCGGGAGATCAGAACGCCGCGACGCAACGCGTCCAGTTCGCCGTCGATGGCGGCTTCATGCAGATATTGGCCGATCGGGTCATCATCCTCACAGACTCTGCCCTCGCGCGCGACGAAGTCGACGTCGAGGCCACCCGAGCCGAGCTCAAGCGGGCGGAAGAAGCGCTCGCGCAGAAGCATGGTGCCGACGATGCGCCGCAGCGCCGGGCTGTCGCCTGGGCGCAGGCTCGCCTCGCCGTCACCGCCCGCCCCGTCTGAGGTGAACGGATCTACAGATCCGTTGCTTCATTAACGAGAGACGAGGGGCTTTTAAAGCAACGGACCTTTAGGTCCGTTAAGGAACGGCGTTCAAGAGCCGTTGCTACATATAAGATATATGGATTCACTCGAGGGTCTGCGTACCCGGCTGATCGTGGAAGGCGGCCATCGCCTCGAAGGCTCGCTCGCGCCGCCCGGTGCGAAGAACGCCGCGCTCCCCATCATGGCCGCATCCATCTTGTGCGAAGGCGAAGTCGTCTTGCACCGCGTGCCGCGCATCACGGACGTCGACGTCATGGCCGCCATCTTGGAGAGCCTCGGCGCGCGCGTGCGCGAGCAGCCGGGCGGCACCCTCGTCATCGACGCGGCCTCGATCAACTCCAACATCGCCCCCTACGCACTCGTCAGCAAGCTCAACGCATCCTTCGACGTGACGGGCGCGCTGCTCGGCCGCTTCGGCCGAGCCGAAGTGCCCCTGCCCGGCGGCTGCGTCTTGGGCCCGCGTGCCGTCGACATGCATCTCCACGGCTTTGAAGCGCTTGGGGCGAACGTCGACCTCGAGCATGGCTCGGTCGTGGTCACGGCCTCCCAGGTGAGCGGTGCGACGATCGCGCTCTCGAAGCCGTCGGTCGGCGCGACCAAGAACCTCATGCTCGCCGCGGTTCGAGCGCACGGGCAGACGACGATCGAGAACGCGGCGCTGGAGCCCGAGGTCGTCGACGTCGCCGATTTTCTCGTCGCTATGGGGGCGAAGATCACCGGCCAGGGCACGAGCACGATCCGTATCGAGGGCGTGCGCAAGCTGCACGGCTGCGAATACACGATCATCCCCGACCGCCTGGTGGCGGGCACCTACTTGCTGGGCGCTGCCATCACGCGCGGCGACGTCACGGTGACAGGGCTCGACCCCGCCATGCTCTCAGGCCTGAGCGAGGTCTTGGCGAGCACCGGGGCCGCGGTCGAAGCCAAGGGTGTGAGCCTGCGCGTGCAGGGCGTTCCTGCCTGGAAGCCGGTCGACATCACGACCGCTCCGTACCCGGGGTTCCCGACCGACCTCCAGCCGCCGATGGTGGCATATCTCGCGCTCGCGAAAGGCACCTCGCACGTCGAGGAGACGATCTTCGACGCCCGCTTCGTTTATGTGAGCGAACTGTTGCGGATGGGAGCGGATATTACCGTCTCAGGTCGAACTGCGCACGTGAGCGGAGTTCCCAAACTCAAGGATGCCGTGGTCGCGGCGCCGGATATCAGAGCCGGCGGCGCGCTTGTGCTGGCGGCGTTGGCCGCAGAAGGCACGACCGAGATCAGCGGTCTTGAGTACATCGACCGCGGCTATGAATTCTTGGAAGAGCGGCTCGCAGCGTTGGGAGCGACCGTGGTCCGCGCGAGCGGTGTCGCGCCCGTGACCCCGAGACCGGACATGGGCAATACGGTCAAGCTGCCGAAGATCGTCACGCCGTTTCGCGTCCAACCCTCGTAGGAGCAGATCTTGGATATCGGAATCGACTTAGGCACGGCGAACGTGCTCGTCTACGTCAAAGGCAAGGGTATCGTGCTGCGCGAGCCATCGGTCGTCGCGCGCGACACGCGCACCGGGCGCACGCTCGCCGTCGGTGAAGAGGCGCGCATGATGCTGGGCAAGACCCCGAGCAACATCCAGGCCATCCGGCCGTTGCGCGATGGCGTCATCGCCGACTTCGAAGTCACCGAAGCGATGCTCAACTATTTCATCAAGAAGGTGACGCGCAGCAACGGCTTTTTCTCATTCCTGCGGCCCAAGCCGGCGGTCACGATCTGCGTGCCGGCCGAGATCACGAGCGTGGAAGAGCGCGCCGTGCGCGACGCGGCGAAACTCGCCGGCGCACGCAGCGTGGACATCATCGAAGAGCCAATGGCCGCGGCGATCGGCGCGGGTCTGCCCATCGACGGGCCGAGCGGCAACATGGTCGTCGATATCGGCGGCGGTACGACCGACGTGGCCGTCATCTCGCTCGGTGGCATCGTTGTCAGCCAGTCCATCCGCGTCGCCGGCAACAAATGCGATGAGGCGATCGCGCGGCATATCCGCCGCGTCTACAATCTCATGATCGGCGAGCGCACGGCGGAGGATATCAAGATCACCGTCGGTTCCGCCTACAAGCTCGACCCTGAGCTCACCATGGACATCCGCGGTCGCGACCTCATCAACGGGCTCCCCAAGACGGTCAACATCACCTCGGAAGAGGTGCGCGAAGCTCTCAGCGAGCCGCTCGGCTCGATCATCGATGCGGTCAAGAGCGTGCTTGAGAAGACCCCGCCCGAACTCGCCGCCGACATCATCGACCGCGGCATCATCCTCACCGGTGGTGGCGCTCTGTTGCGCGGGCTGGACGCGCTGTTGACCGAGGTCACCGGCATCCCGGTGATCGTGGCCGAGGACCCGATGTCGTGCGTGGCCATCGGCACGGGCCAACGGGTGCGCTTCTAGCGATTGCTTGACGCGAACCGCAGCCACTCGACCTCTCTTCTAGGCTGACGAACGTGCCTGCGTTCGCCTACCGCTACCCCGTCGACAAACTGCTCACCGGCGCATGCCTGGGCAATCTCGCGTCGTTTCTCAAACTGACCCCGCAGAGCGACGTCGCCGGGTACTGGGGTGCGTCCGACAACCAGTTCTACTGCGGTCGCTGGGTGACGCACATGTACGTCGCGGGCGAGCGCGCGATGCCCGTCGACACGACGCACGCTGACGCCTATCAAGAGACCTCGTACACCTGCGGCGCGATCCGCATCCGCAAGCGGACGTTTCTTCCCATGTGCGATCCGCTGCGCGTCGTCTATGTCGTGGTGACGTTTGAGAACCTCGGAGCAGACGAGCATGCGGCCGCGGTGATGTGCGACGTCCATTATCCGGCGTTCGTCTGGCCGGGCACCTACAAGATCCCCGATCAGGGACAACGCAACAAACGGGTGAGCCACAAAGAACAGGATGGGCTCATCATCTCGGCGACCGTCGGGCGGCCCGACGAGGTCCGCGTTTTCGCGGGCAGCGGCGAGCCGACGTCCACCTATGTGTCCGACCGCGGTTTCTCACGCACCTATGGCGTGACGGTGCGGCCCAACGCATCCGCGACCATCGCCTTCAGCCTGGCCATCAGCCATCAAGGCGAGGCGACGGCGCTGACCACGCATCGCACAGCACCGCGCGCCGAGGAAGCGCTGGCCGAGGCGCAAGCGTATTACGAACGGCTGCGACAGACAGGCTTCATCCGCACCCCCGATGCGCTCATCAACCGCGCGGTGGACTGGTCCAAGATCAACACGGTGCGCGTGCAGCATCGCTACCCGGCCGGATCCGGATTCACCAACGACCCCTCGCAGGACGTCGTCGTGGTGCGCGACGCGGCCTGGTATTCGCTCGGCTCTGACTATCTCACGCCTGAGTTCTCGCGTCAGCTCTTCGAGCTCATCGCGCAGTACGGCATCGAACAAGGCGGCAAGGTCACCGAATATATCATGGCCTGCGCCGACCCGCCGTTCAAGAGCGATTACGACCTCAACATCAACGACGACACTCCGCTTATCGCCTGCGCGGCATACCATCACTATTCAGTGACGCACGATCGCGCGACGCTGGAACGCTTGTGGCCGATGGTGCGCGGCGCGTGCGACTGGATCATCTCGCAGTTGCGCGGCGATCTCGTGGTCGCACATTCGCAGGAAGCCAACGTCTGGGGCATCTCCGGGTGGCGCAACATCATCCCTCAGAGCCAGATCTCGGGTGCGGTCACCGAGATCAACGTCGAGTGCGCGCGCGCTCTGCGGCTCGCCTCGTCGCTGGCGCGCATCCTCGGCGATGAGGAGACGTCCGATCGATACCGCCATGCCGGTGACCGCCTCAAGGATGCGATCAATAGCCGGCTGGTGAGCGATGAGACGGGGCTCTACCTGCTCAACATCGACCCCGAAGGCGGAGCGCATCACGACATCACCGGCGATCAGATATTTCCCGTGCTCTTCGCAGTGGCCGATGACGAGCGCAAGCGCAAGATCCTCGAGCTGCTCTACACGCCCGAGTTCTGGACGCCGTTCGGCGTGCGCACCGTCGGCAAAAACCAGCAGGAATACGATCCCGAGTACGGCGTGCATCTGCTTGGGGGCATCTGGCCCAACCTCACCGCCTGGGTGGCATACGCCAGCAAGACCCATTCACCGCGACGGTTGGTCAATGGCATGCGCAACATCTGGAAGATCAGCGAGGTCGAGAACCCCAAGGCGTATCAGAACGTGATGCCGGGCCTGTTCCCCGAGCGGCTTTCGGGCGACACCTTCAAAAGCCGCGGCATGGCGATGAGCCCGTGGATGCCGCCGACGTACCTGTGGCTGGCATACGAGGGGCTGCTCGGATTCGAGCCGTCGCCGGACGGACTGCGCGTCAACCCGCATCTGCCTGACGACTGGAAGTGGGTGGGTGTGCGCGACGTGCCGATCATGGGAACGACGATGTCGTGCTTCTATCACAGGCGTACGCTGTATTCATCGATCCCCGTTGCCTCGCGCAGCCGCTGCGTCGTGCTGGACGAAGACGTGAGCCGCTACATCGAGAGCAATGCTCCGTTCGCGGTGGCGCTTGCGGACGAGCGCCAGACGCTCGTGTTCGCCGCTACCGACCACGCCGGTACGTTCTCGCTGCGCATCAAGCCGCCGCTTGTGGCCGTCGCGCGCGACGAGACGCTCACCCTCGCGGCGGGCGATGCACGCTTGATCAAACTCAAAAAGGGATAAGGGCTTTAGGTTGTGGGCTTAGGCTGCCGAGCGCACTCGCGCGAAGAGCGCGAGAGCAGGTTTGGTGCGCCGCTTGACGACTGCACGGGCGTGCGCGAAGCGGCGTCGTGTGCGGCGGAAGATACGCTGACCTTCGTCGCGGGCGTGACGGCGCAGATGATTGCCGAATGAGATGGGCGCCATGGCGGAGGAAACAGCGGTAAAGGCCACCATGAGACCTACGAAAAAGACTTGGTGCCGGATGCGTGACACGTTGATTGCATTTGTCGAAGAGGTTCGCGCGGTCCTCCCGGACGCGGGATGACGAGATGCGGGTCATTCGTGCCGCACAGCGGTCTGACGACGAGCTTGTGAGGGAAGTCGCAGCCTGCGTGCGCTCAGGCGGTACAGTCATCTTCCCTACCGAGACAGTCTACGGCATCGGTTGCGATCCGGAAGATGCGGCGGCGATCGATGCGATATTTCGCGCGAAGCGGCGCAGCCACGACAAACCGCTCGCGCTGCACATCGCAGATGCGACGCAAGCTGCGCCGTTCGTCGCAGAGCTGACGAACTGTGCGCGTGTCGCGATGCGAAGGCTGTGGCCGGGACCGGTCGCCATCATCGTGCGCCGCCGCGCCGGCCGCTACGAGCGGGCCGCCTGCGGGCTCGACACGATCTCGTTGCGCTGTCCGGACCATGCGCTGTGTCGCGCCATGCTGCGGGCGACAGGTCCGCTTGCCGCGACATCGGCGAACGTGTCGGGGCACGCTGCATTCGCGGGCGAGTCGGATGCCATAGGCGATCTGCCGCAGGCGACGCTTGCGCTGCTCGCCGGTCCGTCGACACTGCAGGCTGAGTCCACGATCCTCGACTGCACGGGCGACGAGGCGAAGGTCGTCCGCGCCGGGGTGCTGTCAAGCGTGGTCATCGCCGAGAAGCTGGGAACTTCACCGCCCGTCCGATAAGTTTAGTGAAGCAACGGACCTTCAGGTCCGCTCGGGGGAGGGAAAGGCGTCACGACGAGCACGCGATCCGCGGTCACGACACACACCCGCTTGCGCGCGGCGCCGGCGCTCATCGCGCTCGTCATCATCGCGGTCGCCGCTTTGGGCTCGCTCGCGCCGGCGCTGGCCGATGCGCGCATCGGCAGGTTCACCGTGACCTTCGCCGAGGGCGTCTTCCATCGCAACGGCGATTTCGTCATACCAGGAGCTGTGAACGGCGTGTCGCCGGACGGCGATTTCAAAGCCGATCGCGCCATCGGCAACTACCAGCGCCAGGACGTGACGCTCATCGGCCACGTGCTCTTGCACCAGCGCGTCGGTCAAGGGCCATCCTCGCAACCCATGACCCTGACGGCGAACCAGCTGCGCATCTTTGGCAAACCGAGCACCTATACGGCCACGGGTTCGGTCGTCGTCGTCCAGCAGAACCGTCAGCTCCATGCCGACTATCTGCAGCTCAACGAAGCGACGCATCAGGGACTGCTGCGCGGCAACGTCTCGGCTCAAGAAGACGATCGCGTGGTGCAGAGCGCCGAGATCCACTACAATACGCTGACCGGTGCGATCGACGTCCCTGGTCAGCTGAACGGTTTCTCCTCGGATTCTGACTTCCGCGCCGATCGCGGTGTCGGCAATCAGAGGGCCGGCACGTTCACGATGACCGGCAACGTGCTCGTGCACCGCTTCGGCAACTTCGGCAAGGCCAACAATTCAAGCGAGCCGCTCACCATGTGGTGCGACAAGCTCGATATCGCGCGCAGGCCGCAGACCACCTATACCGCCACCGGGCACGTCAAGGTCGCGCAAGGCGACCGCACGCTCGTGGCGCCGGTGCTCAAGCTCAACGACACGACCCACACCGCGACGATGACGGGTGGCGTGCACGGGGAAGAGCTGCCCGACCGCACCTTTGATGCCGCCGAGGTCATCTACAACACGCAGACCGAGGATTTCAAGGCGCTCGGCGGCGTGAAGGCCACGTTCCCGTTCAAGCGCGGACAGTTCGCGCCATCGCCTGCACCATCATCGCACGCGACGGGATCGCCGTCGCCTGCGCCGTCCGCCACGCCATCGAGCGCCAGCCCGCCTGCGCTCTCCACTCCGAGCCCGCTGCCCGCGCCGACGCCATCGACAGCGCCCGGCGCTTGATGTGACGTGAGTCACGCGAATCCTCGAGCGGTTGAGGGTCATATGCGTGTGCACCGATGAAATAGAAAGGTGCCGTTCCTATCATTGACCCCCGGCCTGTGTGCCCCGCGAGGAAGCAGCGTTGCTCGATTTCATTGACCGAAAATTCACCGACGTCCTCATCGAGAAGGGCAGCCTGACCCAAGAGGCGCTCGATAGCGCGCTCCAGGCCGCGGAGACGCGCAAAGAACCGCTCGAGAAGATCCTCGTCGACATGCGCCTCGCCCCCAAGGACGAGGTCATGTGGGCGCGCGCCGAAGAGCTGGGCAAGATCTACGTCGATCTGGCCAACCGGAAGATCGATCCCGACACGGCGGCCATCATCCCCGAACCCGCCGCCCGCCGGCACCATCTCATCTGCATCGGCAAGGTCGACAACAAGATCACGCTCGCCATGGCGGATCCGACCGACATCCTCGCGCTCGACGATGTCCGCATCCGCACCGGGCTCGTGCCCGAGCCCGTGCTCTCCTTCTATGACGATATCGAGCGAGCGCTCGACGCCGTCTATAGTGGCGACAACAAATGGCAAGAGATCGTCAGCGAGACCGGCGAGACGGTCGACGTCCTCAAAGAAGAAGAGCTGCCCGATGAGGTGCAGGTCGATGCGCCGATCGTGCGCCTGGCGGACCTCATCATCACGCAAGCCATCGCCCAGAAGGCCTCCGACATCCACATCGAACCCTTCGAGAAGCAGCTCACTGTCCGCTATCGCGTCGACGGTCTGCTGCGCGAGGTGATGAGCCCGCCCAAGGCCTTGCAGCTCGCGCTCTCCTCGCGCTTTAAGATCATGGCCAACTTGAACATCGCCGAGAAGCGCGTTCCCCAGGACGGCCGCATCCAGGTCACCATCAAACGCGACCGCTACGACCTGCGTGTCTCGGTACTGCCCACGCTCTGGGGCGAGTCGATCGTCATGCGTATCTTGGATCGCAAGAACGTCATGATCGAGCTCGAGCAGCTCGGGTTCCACCACGACCTCCTCGAGAAGTGGAAGAAGCTCATCGTCCTGCCCAACGGCGTCATCTTGGTGACGGGGCCGACCGGATCCGGTAAGTCGACGACGCTGTACGCCACGCTCAACGCGATCAACGACCCCGACACGAAGATCGTCACGATCGAGGACCCGGTCGAGTACAACATCTTGGGCATCAACCAGGTCCAGGTGCATCCCAAAGTCGGTCTCACCTTCGCCTCGGGCCTGCGCGCCTTCTTGCGCCAGGACCCCGACGTCATGATGGTCGGTGAGATCCGCGACCATGAGACCGCGCTCATCGCGGTGCAATCCGCATTGACCGGTCACCTCGTGCTCTCGACCTTACACACCAACGACTCGGTGTCGGCGATGACACGCCTCATCGATATGGGTGTCGAGCCGTTCTTACTGGCATCATCGGTGCAGGGCGTCATGGCGCAACGCCTGGTGCGCACCATCTGCAAGACCTGCAAGCGCGGCGTCAAACCCGTCAAGGCCATTCACGCCAAGTTCGAAGAGTATCAGATCCCGATCGCATCGCTGCAACTGGCTCGCGGCGAAGGCTGCGAGGAATGCGCGGGCAGCGGCTACAAGGGGCGCGCCGGCGTGCACGAATTAGTTGTGATGACGGACGAGCTGCGGCGCATGATCCTCGAACGCACCTCGACCGCCGACTTGAAGAAACTCGCGCTCGAGCAAGGGCTGCGCACGCTGTATCATGACGGTCTCATGAAAGTGGCGCAAGGAGTGACGACGCTCGAGGAAGTCCTGCGCGTCGCCGTCTACTAACGTTCCTGTTCCTAGCTATTTTGTAGCTTCCCAGCCGGCGTCGCCTGGCTTGTAGAACGTCATCTGCTCGATCCCGTCGGGCAGATGCTGCTGTTCGACCTTCGCGCCCGCGAAATCGTGCGCGTACTGGTAACCCTCGCCGTAGCCGAGCGTGCGCATGAGGTTGGTCGCCGCGTTGCGCAGATGCAAAGGCACCGCAAGCGCGCCATGCTCGTCGACCGCCTGCTTGGCTGCGGCGTATGCGCGCAATCCTGAGTTGCTCTTGGGCGCCAAAGCGAGGTAGATGGTCGCTTCGGTCAGTGGGAAGAGCGCTTCGGGCATGCCCAGCGCGTGCGTCGCCTGCTGGGCGGCGACCGCCAGGGGCAGCGCGCGCGGGTCGGCAAGGCCGACGTCCTCCGACGACAAGATGACGAGGCGGCGCGCGATGAACATCGGATCCTCGCCCGCTTCGAGCATGCGCGCCAGCCAATACACGCCCGCATCCGGATCGCTGTCGCGCAGCGACTTGATGAAGGCTGAGATCACGTCGTAGTGCTCGTCGCCCGCCCGATCGTAGCGCAGCGCGCGGCGTTGCATCGCCTCCTCGACGTCCTTTGGTTCGATCGCAGCATCGGCGCTGCGCACCGCGGCGATCTGCGCGGCCAGTTCGAGCGCATTGAGCGCGCTGCGTGCGTCGCCGCCGGCGAGCGCGATGAGCTTGGCACGCGCCTCCGGTCCCAGGCGCACGCTTCCGCCGAACCCGCGCTGCGGATCGGCCAGCGCGCGATCGATGATGACGCCCAACGCCGCATCGGAGAGCGAGGCGAGCACGAACACACGAGATCGCGAGAGCAAGGCTTTGTTGACTTCGAACGACGGGTTCTCAGTCGTGGCTCCGATGAGCGTGATGTCGCCGCGCTCGACGTTGGGCAAGACCGCGTCCTGTTGCGATTTGTTGAACCGGTGGATCTCGTCGATGAACAGGATCGTACGGCGTTTGGTCGTTGTCGCCGCGTTCCGTGCATCGGCGATGGCGCGGCGCAGATCGCTCACGCCCGCCGACACCGCGGACAACGTGATGAAACGCGACCCGCTTGCGTCAGCGATGAGGCGGGCCAGCGTCGTCTTGCCGCTGCCGGGCGGACCCCACAGGATCATCGAGGGCAGCGCCGCTTGTTCGATCGCGCTGCGCAGCGCCGTACCAAGGCCGACCAGCTGTTCTTGACCGACGAACTCATCGAGCGTGCGCGGCCGCATGCGCGCAGCGAGCGGCGCGCCGGGCGGCAGCGCGTCGGACGTTTGCGCCTCCGGTGCACTCGCGCCGGCGTCACCGAAGAACGATGCTTGCGAAGTCACGATGCGCAGACGTTCGCGGGCAGGCCGGGCCGGCCCCGCGGAGAAGCGCCGTGATGATGGAAAGGCTCTACCTCGACAACGCGGCGACGACGGCGATGCGGGCGGAAGCCCTTGAAGCCATGCTCCCGTACTTCAGCGTGGAGTACGCCAATCCGTCGAGCCTCCACTCGAGCGGACAGCGCGTCGGGCGCGCCCTGCATGATGCGCGCAAACGCGTGGCCGAGTGCTTGGGCGCCCAACCCTTTGAGATCGTCTTCACCGCGGGCGGTTCCGAGGCTGACAGCCTGGCGATATTCGGCGCCCTGACCGGTCCGTTCGAGCACGCACGGTTCATCACGAGCGCCACCGAGCACCACGCAGTGCTACACGCGGCCGAGGCGCTGCGCGCGCGCGGACATGCGGTGACGATCCTGCCGGTCGATGCGGAAGGCTTCGTCAACGACGATGCCCTGCGCGACGCGTTGAAGGCAGGCCCCTCGGTCGTGAGCATCATGCACGGCAACAACGAGATCGGCACCGTCAACGATGTCGCGCGGCTCGCTGCGATCACCCACGAGCGCGGCGGGATCTTCCACACCGATGCCGTGCAGACGGTCGGGCATATCCCGGTGGACGTGCGCGCGCTCGGCGTCGATGCGCTCTCGCTGTCGGGTCATAAGTTCGAAGGGCCTAAGGGGGTCGGCGTGCTCTTCGCGCGACGCGATCTCACGCTCACGCCGCTCATCTACGGCGGCGGTCAGGAAGGCGGGCGGCGCGCGGGCACGGAGAATGTGCCTGGTGCGGTCGGGCTGTCGGTCGCGCTCGCGCTCGCCAATGCAGAGCTAGCCCAGACGCAGGCGCGGGTGAGCACGCTGCGCGACACGCTCACCAGCGGGCTCCTCGCGCGCATACCCGGCTCGGCGCTCAACGGTGCGCGCACGGAGCGCTTGCCCAACAACGTCAACGTGCGCTTCGATCAGATCGAGGGCGACACGGTCGTGGTCGGTCTCGATCTCGCCGGCATCGATATCTCCACCGGCAGCGCCTGCAGCTCCGGGTCGCTCGAGCCGTCACACGTGACGCAGGCCATCGGCTTGTCGCCGGCTCACGCACGCGGCTCCATCCGCATCTCGCTCGGCCGGACGACCACGTCTGCGGACATCGAGCGCGTGTTGGAGGTCCTGCCGCCCCTCATCGCGCGCCTGCGGGGCCTGTCCGATGCGCTGACGGTTGATGGAACGCGTGGTTAGCGATAAACGGACCTAAAGGTCCGTTGCTGCAAACCAGGGCTTGACGAGCTCCGTTGCGACGGAGTCCCGTGCAGGGTTCCCCCTATGGGGAGGCGGGAGGCGCCACGCCCAAGAAGGCAACGAGTCCACCATGAGCAGCATAGACTTCCTGTGGCTCGCGCTGGGCGCAGCCGCTCTCATCATCGCCCTCAGTCTTGCGTACTTCCTCGTGCGCGTGACCCGCGTCGTCGACCATGGGGACCAGACGATGGAGAAGGTCGGGCGCGTGTTGGATGGCCTGCAAGCACCCGTGACCCAGACCCTCGAGCATGTCAACGGCGTGGCCGGCAACATCGATGCGATGGTCGGGCGAGTCGACCGGCTGACGCAATCGCTTGAAAAAGGTGCGACCGGCATCGCCCGGGCCGCAGATAAAGCGCAGTCGGCGGTCTCGCCGACGGTTGCCAACGTCGTCGGCATCGTCGCCGGCATCTCGCAAGGCGCACAGCAGTTCTTCCGCGCGCGCCGCGGCAACGGCACGTCGCACGAAGCCGACGAATCGTAACGCGTCTGATTGGAGCAGTATAATGGAACAAAACACTCAAAGAGACTCGGGCTCGGGATTCATCTCGGGGTTCATCATCGGCGGCCTGGTCGGTGCCGCCGTGGCGATCGTGCTCGCACCGCAAAGCGGTGAGGAGACACGCGATCTGATCCGCGGCAAGGCGCACGAGTACAAAGGCAAGGCGCTCGATCTCGCCTCCGATCTCAAAGAGCGCGCGTCGGACCTGGCGGACGATCTGCGCACGCAGGCCGACGAGATCGCACAGCGCGGTCGCGAGAGTTTTGAGACGGTGCGCACTCAGTTCAATGACGCGGTGGAGACCGGCAGAAAGACCGCAAAATCCAAGCGCCAGGAGTTTGAGACCGAATAGTCTCGCAGCGCAAAGCTCTTTCACCCCGACAGCCCAGGCGTCGCGCTCTGCGCACGTCGGGCGCATCTCTTGCCCGGAGCACAAAAGCACGGATGGATATCAAAGTCAGCGTCCGCGAACCTGATGGCCAACGGCGGGTCAGCGTGGTGGACCTCAATGGCGAGATCGACGTCTACACTTCACCCAAGGTGAAGGAGACGATCATGGACCTCATCGATTCGGGCCACTACTCGCTCGTCATCAACCTCGAAAACGTGCGCTACATCGACTCGACCGGCCTCGGGGTCCTCATCGGAGGGCTCAAGCGGGTGCGCGAACATTCCGGTGCCGTCAACTTGGTCTGCACGAATCCACAGATCAAAAAGATCTTCGACATCACGGGATTGGTCAAGATCTTCGGGATCTACGACACCGAAGCGCAGGCATGCGAGAGTCTCTGATCTTGGAGCCGAAGCCCTCAGGCGGCAGCCTCGTCGAGCTGCGCATTCCGAGCAAAGCGGAGTGGGTCGGCGTCGCGCGCTTGGCAGTCGCAGGCATCGCCAGCCGGCTGCAGTTCTCCATCGAGGACATCGAAGACCTCAAGCTGGCGGTCGCCGAAGCATGTACGAATTGCATCCAGCATGCGACCGGCGGCGAGAGCGTGTCCATCACCTGTCAGATCTTCAACGACAAGATCGTGGTCAAAGTCGAAGACATGGGCGGCGGCGCCAGCGCCGCGGACCTCGCGCCCAAGCGCCTGGGCGAACCGAAGGTCGGAGGGCTCGGCGTCTTCCTCATCCGCTCGCTCATGGATGACGTGGAGTACGAGCTGAATCCGGAATCCGGCACAAAGCTCACCATGACGAAGTTCTTGCGCACCTGAACTCATGAGGACATCACACGTGAGTTCGCCGGAAGGACTGGAAGAGCGGTTCGACCGGGAGCGGACGCGCGAGCTATTTCGCCGTTTCGCCGCAGAGCGCAGCTTGAGTCTGCGTGACGAGCTCGTGGTGGGGCACCTCAACCTAGCTCGCTATCTCGCCGTGCGCTTCGCCAACCGCGGCGAGCAGCTCGACGATCTCGTGCAAGTCGCCACGCTCGGCCTCATCAAAGCGATCGATCGCTACGATCCGCACCGCGGCGTCGAGTTCACGACCTACGCGACGCCCACCATCATCGGTGAGATCAAACGCTACTTCCGCGACAAGGGCTGGACGGTGCGCGTTCCACGCCGGCTCCAGGAGCTCAATCTGGCGGTCAACCGGGCGATGGAGCAGGCGACGGTCGAGCTGGGACGCTCGCCGACGGTGGCCGACCTCGCCAAACGGCTCGGCGTATCAGAAGAAGAGATCATCGAGGCGCAAGAACTCGGACAGATGTACAACTTGCTCTCGATCGACACCGAACTCGCCGCAGCGGGCGACGGCAGAGCCGCGACGCTGCTCGATTATCTCGGCCGTGAAGATCCCGAGCTTGCGCTGCTCGAGGATCGAGCGCACCTCGAGCGTTCGTTCGGCTCGCTCGATCCGCGCGAGAGAGTCATCCTCTACTTACGATTCTTCGAGAACATGTCGCAGGCAGAGGTCGCGAGGCGCCTTGGCGTGTCGCAGATGCACGTGTCACGGCTGCAGCAGCGTGCCCTCGAGAAGCTCAAGAAACAACTAAAAGAAGAATAGCCGCGTGCGCGGCCAACGTCCGCCAGTAGTAATGAAACCACACGACATCCGTCAGTCATTTGTCGATTTCTTCGTCGGCAAGGGTCACACGTTGTTGCCGCCGGCGAGCCTCATTCCGGATGCGATGTCGACGACGTTGTTCACCATCGCCGGGATGGAGCAGTTCGTGCCGGTGTTTTTAGGCGCAGAGCCGGCACCCGCGCCGCGGGCGGTGACCGTCCAGCGCTGCCTGCGCGTGGCGGGCGGCAAGAGCGACATCGAAAACGTGGGGCGGACCGGCCGCCACGGCACGCTGCTCGAGATGCTGGGCAATTTCTCGTTCGGCGAGTACTACAAGACCGAAGCGATCCGTTGGGCCTGGGAGTATCTCACCCAGACGCTGCGCATGGAGCCTGACCGTCTGCGCATCACCGTCTACGTCGACGACGACGAGGCTGCCCAGATCTGGCAGCGCGAGATCGGCCTTGCGCCCGAGCTCATCTCGCGTTTCCGCGAAGACAATTTCTGGGATATGGGCCCGACGGGGCCATGCGGGCCGTGCTCGGAGATCTTCTACGATCTGGGGCCGGAGGTCGGTTGCGGGCGACCCGACTGCGCGGTCGGCTGTCCGCATTGCAACCGCTACATCGAGTTTTGGAATCTCGTCTTCCAGCAGTACGATCGCGAGGCCGGCGGCATGCTGCATCCGTTGCCGCGCAAGGCGATCGACACCGGCATGGGCTTCGAGCGTCTGTGCATGATCCTCGCCGGCAAGACCTCGATCTTCGACACCGAGCTGTATACGACCATCATCGACGCGCTGCCCACATCAAGCGCGAAGAGCCCGCTGCCTAAGGGCGAGGCCGGCGTCCACCAGCGCATCATCGCCGACCACGCGCGGGCGTCAGTCTTCCTGGCGGCGGATGGCATCACGCCGAGCAACACGGATCGTGGCTACGTGATGCGTTTCCTCATGCGCCGTGCCTTGCGCAGCGGCAGACGCCTGCGCCTGCCCGATGGTTTCTTGAGCACGCTCGTCAGCGCCGTCACGGCATCGCTCGCCGATGCATATCCGCAGCTGCGCGAGAAACAAGCGGCGACTGTCGCGATCTTCGCCGAAGAGGAACGGCTCTTCGACCGGACGCTGGAGCGCGGCGAGGCGCTCCTGGCAAGTCTCATCGCCGACACACGATCGCGGAGCCAGACGCAGCTCGCCGGCCGGGCGATCTTCGAGCTCCATGACACCTACGGGTTCCCACCCGAGCTCACCGCGGAGATCGCACGCGAGAACGGGCTCGAGGCCGACATGGCAGGCTACCGCTCGGCCATGGACGAGCAGCGAGAGCGCGCCAGGGCTGACGCGCAAAAAAAGCGCGCCGACGTGCGGGTGACGGCCCCGGCGAACATCGATCTGCCCGGCTCGGAGTTCGTCGGCCAAGAGACGCTGCAGACCCGCGGGCGCATCGTGGCGCTCTTCGACGGCTCGGGCCAACCCGTCGCCGCGCTCGAGCGCGATGCCGAAGGCATCGTGCTGCTGGACCGCACCCCGTTCTATGCGGAACGGGGCGGGCAGGTGGGCGACCGGGGGGCGCTTGCGCGCGACGGAGCCTCATTTGAGGTGACCGACACGCAGTACCAGGATAAGACCTATCAGCGCATCATGCATCGGGGCAGGGTGACGTCGGGGTCCCTCCATACAGGCGACGACATCGACGCTATCGTCGATCCCGGCTGGCGCCGCGAGATCCGCCGCCACCACAGCGTGACGCATCTGCTGCAGCGGGCGCTCAAAGAGGTGCTCGGTGATGGGGTCGCGCAACGCGGCAGCGCCGTCTATCCGGATCACACCCGGTTTGATTTTGACGCTCCCCATGGCGCGCTTTCCAAAGACGAAGAAGGCCAGATCCAAGCTCGTGTTAACGAGCTTATCCGCTCCGACTATCACCGCAGCGTGCAGATCATGCCGTTCTCGCAAGCCATCGCGCACGGCGCCATCTACATGAAGGGCGAGAACTACGGCGACGTCGTCCGCGTGGTCACCTTCGGTCCGAGTGTGGAGCTGTGCGGCGGCACGCATGTCGAGTCGACCGGCGAGATCGGCCATTTCATCATGACGTCGGAGTCGGCCATCGCCGCGGGCGTTCGGCGCGTCGAAGGCGTGGTCTCGGAGTCGGCGGATCGCTACTGGACCCGCGTGCGCGACGCGGCCGAGCGCGCCGGCGACGTGCTCACCGCTCCCATCGAGAAGCTGCCCGAATCCGTCGCCCATCTCGCCGATCGCAATCGCGATCTCGAAAAGCAGATCGCAGCCCTGCAAGCGGAGATCGCTGGGCAGAGCGCGGCGCAGCACCTCCACGCGACGAAGGACGTAGACGGCGTCCCGTACCTCGTCGTCAGAGCGGAAGATGCCGCGGGCGTGCGCACGCTGAGCGATGCGATCCGCGACCGCTTCAGCACGGGCGTGCTCGCCGTCGTCGCGGCGGATGATGGTAAGGTCTCCGTGCTTGTGACCGTCAGCGACGATCTCGTGCGTCGCGGCATCTCGGCGCAGAAGATCCTGAGCGCCATGATGGTGCCCGTGCAAGGTCGCGGCGGTGGGACGCACGCTATGGCCCAGGGCGGCGGGAAGAATCCCGCCGGCATCGAGGCAGCGCTGGCCGCCGTGCCCGAGGCGATCCGAGCAGCGTCGCATGGGTAAGCGGCGCAGCGTCGTCGCCGTCGCGCTGGTCGCGTTCTGTCTGCTCGCGGCCGGCGCTCAGACGACGACCGTCTTCGACTCCTATCGTACGGCGTTGGCGGTGCGCAAAACTCCCACCAACATGGAGTTTGAATACACGGTGACGAGAAGCGGACCAGATCGCATCCTCACGGAGCTGCATCGCGTCTATTGGTCCGCAGCCGGGGTGGAGCGCAACGACACCATCGCCGTCAACGGGACGAATCTCGTCCCCCCGCGCACGATGCTGCTGCACCGCAGCATGTGGCCGTATGACGTCGGGCAGTTCGCGGTCACGACCGACGAATACGACGTCGCGCCGAGCGGCGTCACGATCGTCGCCGGCCGCAAGGCATATCTCTTCACGCTCACCCGGGGCGCGCAGGCGGACTTCAGCATGAAGGCGTTGTACCTGGACGCGAGCCGCCGCCTGCCCTTGCGCCAGACCTTCGACGTCACAGGCCCAAACTGTCAAGGCAGCGGATCAATCGATTTCTTGCCCGCGGGAGCATACTGGTTGCCGAGTTTCATCACGGTGGTATGCACGGGATCGGCACAAGGCGCGGCGCCCGCACCGGTCTTCAAAGAAGCGATCCGCTTCGCCGGTTATAGCTTCCCAGCGGCCATCCCGCCCGACGTGTTCGGCCAGTCCGCACCAGCGCAAGCGAGCGGCGCGACCACGCCGGATCAAAGCGCCGGCGCGAGTCCGCAAACACCGTGATCGCACCGGAGTCTCCCGCTCCTACTCCCGCGGAGGGGATCACGCGGCGTACGCTCGTCATCTTCGCGCTGTCGCTTTGCGTGTATCTCATCTCCACCCACTTGCGCGACACGCAGTACAACAACCACGTCTATCTCGCCTACGCCTGGCTGCACGGCCACGTCTGGATCGATGGTCCCATCTCCGGCATCGACGCGCTGCTCTATCAAGGCCACTGGTACATCATCGAAGGGCCGCTGCCCGCCGTCTTGCTCTTGCCGCTCGTCGCGATCTTTGGGCTGCAGGCCAACCAGGTCATGGTCGCCGCGGTGTGCGCGGCCGTCGCCGTTGCTGCTGCTGACCTCATGTTCGGGCGGATGGGCGTGAGCGTTCGTTTGCGCACCTGGCTGACCGCCTTCGTCGGATTCGGCACGGTGATGTGGTGGTGCACCGCGTTCGCGGCGGTATGGATGTTCGCGCACGTCGTCGCCGCGATGTTCGCCATCCTCATCTTGACCGAATGTTACGGCAAGCGCCGCCCGGCGCTCATTGGCTTTCTCATCTCCTGCATGGCCCTCACGCGCTTTTCGATGATCCTCGCCGCCGTGCCGATCGGGTACTGGCTCTTCGCCGATGCTGACGAGCGCGGCCCACGATTCGAAGCGAGCGCGGTGCGGTCGTTCCTCATCGGCCTCGCGCCGTTGCTCTTGCTCTACGTCGCCTACAACTACGCGCGTTGGCACACGCTGGGTGACATCGGCTACACGGTGTGGTATCACAACGACCAGGTCGGCGAGCCGACCGGACCGCCATTCAAGCTGCACTACCTGCCCTTCAATCTCTACAGCTTCTTGTTCTACCCGCCGGCATTCGAGGATGGCTTTCCGTGGCTGCGGCCGACGTCGTTCGGCGTCGCGCTGACGTTCACGAGTCCGGCGCTGGTGCTGGCCTTTCTGACCAGCCCGAGGACGCGTGAGGGCCTCGTCTTGTGGAGTGCGACCGCGCTCACCGCGGTGCCCTCGCTGCTCTACTATGTCAACGGGTTCGAACAGTTCGGCATGCGTCACAGCCTTGATTTCACCCCGTTCATGCTGCCGCTCGTCGCCCGCGGGCTTGAGCGCTGTCCGAGCGCGCTCGCTTTTGGTCTCATCGTCATCTCGATCGCCGCAAACGCCTATGGTGTCTGGTATTCATGGGCCTACCATGGTTTCACGGTCGTGCCCCGCTAGGACGAAAGAGCTTAAGAGCGCTTAATATAGAGGTCACGGCGAGAGGTGTCATCGTCCGGCTCCGGAGAACGCGCGAAGTATGACCGAGATGCGGCCAGCGCGCATGCCGAAGATACTGGTCGTCGATGATGAAGCGACCATCTTGCAAACGCTGCGCTTCAACCTGGAGCGCAACGGCTACGCTGTCTGCACGGCCGGCGATGGGCGTCAAGCGCTGAGCGTCGTCGAGACGGAGAAGCCGGACCTCATTTTGCTCGATATCATGCTGCCCGTGCTCGACGGCATCGAAGTGTGCCGCGAGATCCGCCGCCGCTCGAGCATCCCCGTGCTCATGCTCACCGCCAAGGATCAAGAGATCGATAAAGTGCTCGGCCTCGAGATCGGCGCGGACGACTATATCACGAAGCCCTTCTCGATCTACGAATTGCTCGCTCGCGTCAAAGCGCATCTGCGCCGCATGAGCCAGCCCAATCCGCAAGCCCCGGCCACCGTGCTGCGCGGCGGCCAGGTGGAACTCGACTTCGACCGCCAGCGCGTCACCAAGGCGGGCCAAGCGATCGATCTCGCGCCCAAAGAGTTCGGCCTCCTCCACGTGCTGCTCCAGAACAAAGGCCGCGTCGTGACCCGCCAGGTGCTGCTCGATCGGGTCTGGGGTTTCGATTTCTACGGCGATCAGCAGACGGTCAACGTGCACATCCGCTGGCTGCGTGAGAAGATCGAAGACGACCCAAACGACCCCAAGCACATCATCACGGTCCGCAGCCGTGGCTATCTCTTCCGCGACTAAGCCGGGCGCGACACCTGTCATGGGATCGAGGCTGTTGTTCGCCGTTGCGCTGCTCGCGCTTGTGGCCATCGCCTACCTCAGCGCCGCGGCGCCCGGCCTTGGACGCGTCGCGGGGATCGTGGTGGTCGTGGTCGGAGCTGCGTCGCTGATCGCCGCATATAGACCACGGGGATCAGGCGCCGAGCAGGCCGAGTCGCGACCGGCCATACAGCCGGCGATGCAGCCTGTGCCAGTCGCAGCGCAAGCCGCCGCTCCTGCAGCTGCGCTTGCCATCACAGACGTTCTCGACGCATTGCCCGTCGGCGTGATGGTCATCGGCGAAGACGGGAAGATCCGATCCTTCAACGCAGCCGCCGGCGAGCTTTTCGGCGTTCCGGCGGATCGCGCGGCTAATCGCGCGCTCATCGAGATCGTCCGCAACTTCGAGCTCGACAAGCGTGTCGCCGCGACCTTGCGCGACGGCGTCGAAGAGACTGCCGAGCTCGCCTATTCCGCCGCACAAGAGCGCTATCTCCAGGTGACCACCCGCCCACTGGCGAGCTCAGAGGGGACGCGCAGCGCGCTCGTCATCGTCGCCGATGAGACGCGCATGCGCGAGCTTGAAAAGCTCCGTCGCGAGTTCGTCTCCAACGTGTCGCACGAGCTGCGCACGCCGCTGACCGCAGTGAAGCTCATGGTGGAGACGCTCCAGACCGGCGTCGAGCGGCCGGCGCGCGACGAGTTCTTAGGAAGCATTGCACAAGAGACCGAGCGTATGATCGCGCTGGTCGAAGACCTGCTCGACCTGGCGCGATTGGAGAGCGGCAAGCTCGAGCTGCGCCTCGGCGCGGTCGACGTCGCAGCGCTATGCCGCACTGCGGCGCAGGCCCAGAAGCAGCGGGCGCAGACGCTGGGCATCACCCTCGAAAGTTCCACCCCAGACTCGCCGATAACCATATCAGCCGATCGCGACAAGCTCCTCCAGGTCATCGTCAACCTGCTCGATAACGCGCTACGGCATACTCCGGCCGGCGGCCGCGTAACGCTGGCGGCGACCCAAGAGGGCGACGCGGTCGACATCGTGGTGTCGGATACCGGCAGCGGAATCCCCTCAACGGCGTTGCCGCACATCTTCGAACGGTTCTACGTCGTGGACCCGGCGCGGGCGCGGAGCAGATCGGGTACGGGTCTCGGGCTCGCGATCGTGAAACACATCATCGAGGCGCACGGCGGCACGATCACGGCGACGAGCGAGCTCGGCGTAGGGACGAGTTTCCGGTGCGTGTTCGAGCGGACGTAAGGATCGATGCAGCGAAGGTTCGTTGCTACGGACATGACATTGCATTATAATGATACGATGATGCGCGACAAAGGAGAACGCCGGCTTTGGGCCGAGAGAACTTTCATCGAATCCTAGAAGAGACGCAGCAGAACGTCCTTCGCATGGGCAGCTTGGTCGAAGAGGCCATCACGAGAGCTGTCGATGCCCTGTCGCGCTCCGACGTCAAGCTGGCCGAGGAGATCCTCAGGGCCGATGACTACGTCGACGACCTCAACGTGCTCATCGAGACCAATTGCCTCAATCTGCTCGCCTTGCAGCAGCCGATGGCGACCGACCTGCGCACCATCGCCGCGATGCTCGACATCATCATCGACCTCGAGCGTATCGGGGATCACGCCTGCGACATCGCCCAGATCACCAAGAACCTCGCCAACGAGCCGCAGCTCAAACCGCTTGTCGATATCCCGCTCATGGCCGCTAAGGCCCGCGAGATGCTACGTGAATCGCTCGACGCGTTCTCGCACCACGACGCGCAGGCAGCGCACGAGGTGCCGCGCAAAGACGACGAAGTCGACCGTCTCTATCGCAAGGTCTTCGCCGAGCTCATCCAGTTCATGGCCAAAGATCCTAAGGCCATCGGGCGGGCCAGCAACTTGATCCTCGTGGCGCTCTACCTGGAACGCATCGCCGATCACTCCACCAATATCTGCGAACGAGTGGTCTATATGGTCGAAGGCGTGCCCAAAAAGCTCAAGCGTTCGGTGGTCGAGTTCAACGAAGTGCTCGCGCACAGTGATGAGATCATGCAAGCCTCCTCGCCGGTTGCCGGCGAGAGCGCGTCGAGCGGCTGAGACTTCATTAAACTTCCTTAACCTGGCCTTAATCTGCGTTTGACATCGTTGGGTTACTGTCAAAGGTGACGGACCTTTAGGTCCGTTTGTCATGGCCAGGAGTAAGCAGTGCAGCGATTCAGATTCGTCTCTCTCGTCACCATCTCAAGCCTTGTGTTAGCTCTGGGGATCGTGCGCTTGGCGTCAGCCGCCACGCAGCTCATCGGCGCCGGTTCGTCCTTCGACTTCCCATTTTTCTCTCGCGCCTTCTACGAGTACGGTCACGCCCATAATGACGTCCAGGTGAACTACCAGAGCATCGGGTCTGGTGGCGGCATCCAGCAGTTCACCACCAAGACCGTCGATTTCGGCGCATCGGATGTCCCCCTCACGCCGACCGAGATGAAAGCTGCGCAGGCGTCCAACGGCGACGTCGTTCAGGTCCCGGTGACGCTCGGCGGTGTGGTGATCGCCTACAACGTGCCTGGAGCGCCCGCCCACATCAAGCTCGATCAGCAGACGATTGCGAACATCTTCCTCGGCACGATCACGAATTGGAACGACGCTGCCATCGCCAAACTCAATCCGGGCGCGAACCTGCCGAATCTCTCCATCATCGTCACGCATCGCGCCGACGGCAGCGGTACGACCTACATCTTCACGGACTACCTGAGCAAGATCAGCCCGGAATGGAAGAGCAAAGTCGGCAATGCCAAAGTGGTCAATTGGCCGGCGGCGTCGTCGGTCGGTGGCAAGGGCAATGAGGGCGTTGCCGGACAGGTCAGTCAGACCCCCGGAGCGATCGGCTATCTCGAGCTTGCGTACGCGCTGCAGAACAGCATCTCGTATGCCGCCTTGCGCAACAGTGCCGGAGCATACGTCTTACCGACGTTGGATTCCGTTCGCAGCGCAGCAGAGCAAAAGCCAAACGTCAACCCGCAAGACTACTCGATCGTCGACATGGGCGGAGCGGCCAGCTATCCCATCGCCGGCTACTCCTGGGTGATGCTGTGGAAGAACCCGCCAGACCCCGGCAAGGGCAAGCAGTTGGTCGACCTATTCCGCTGGCTTGTGACCGACGGTCAGACTTACGCCGTGAACGTGCACTACGTCGGTCTGCCGAAGAACGTGCAGGCCGAGGCGGACCGGGCGCTGGCAAGCATCAAGACGTAGGCGAGAGCCGGACCGGTCGCATTCGATAGACCGATCGACAAGCTGCGGAAGGCGGTGCGCCCATGAAGAACAAACCTGCGCATCGCCTTCCTCGTTCAACTGGGGAGATGGCGGACTGTCCCACTGATGTCACAAGATAGCGTCGAGGCGATGGGTGCACCCGCGGTCGCGGCGATCTTGCGCCCGCGGCGCCAAACCAGTGCCTTGGGCGATCGCATCGTCTTGGGTGCCTTCACGCTTGCGGCATGGCTTGTGCTGCTCATCGTCGTCGCGCTTTTTGCCGCCCTGACCATTGCGGCGTGGCCGGCGATCAAGACCGTCGGTCTCTCGGCACTGCACAGCGCGACCTGGGATCCGAGCAGCGGTAAGTATGGCCTGCTCTCGTTCATCTACGGCACGCTGGTCACGTCCGCAATCGCGCTCGCGCTAGCCGGACCGATCGGCATCGGCGCCGCGCTGCTGCTCGCAGAAGTCGCACCCCGAAGGCTTGCGGGCCCTGTCGCCATGCTCATCGAGCTCCTGGCTGCCGTGCCAAGCGTGGTCTTCGGCATATGGGGACTGTTCGTGCTCGCGCCCATCATGCGCACCGTGGTGGAGCCGGCGCTCTCGAAGACGCTCGGTTTCTTGCCGCTCTTCCAGGGATATTTCTACGGGGTCGGCTTATTGACCGCGGGCGTCCTGTTGGCGATCATGATCTTGCCGACGGTCACTGCCATCACGCGTGATATATTCGAGGCGGTCCCCCGAGACCAGCGCGAAGCGATGCTCGCCCTGGGCTCGACCACCTGGGAAATGCTGACGAGGGCCGTCATCCCCTATGCCCGGTCGGGCATCATCGGAGCGCTCGTGCTGGCCCTCGGGCGGGCGCTCGGCGAAGCGATGGCCGTCGTCATGGTCATCGGCAACAAGCCGGCGCTGTCCCTGTCTTTGTTCTCGCCCGGTTACACGATGGCATCGGTGTTGGCCAACGAATTCACCGAGGCAACCGGACAGAACTACGTCGCGGTGCTGGTCGGCATCGGATCGCTGCTCTTCATCTTGAGCATGATCATCAACGTCTTCGCCCGATTGCTCGTGCGCAGCGTCGGCGGCGCGCGGCAGGGACGTTCCTGATGCCGCTGCAGCTGCGTCGGGCGTGGAGTACCGTCATGCTTGCGGTGACGTGGTTGTGCGCGGGGACAGCAGCCGCGCTGCTCGCGTTCATCGTCATCTACGTCGTCAAACGCGGCGCACCGGCCCTCAACCCGCAGTTTTTCACAAGCCTGCCGACGCCCGTCGGCATCACCGGTGGCGGCGTCGCAAACGCGATCGTCGGCTCGATCGAGATCATCGGCATGGCGTCGCTCATCGCGGTCCCCGTCGGCGTCATGGCGGGTATCTACGTCGCATTGCTCGGGAAAGGATGGTTGGCGGAGGCAGTGCGCTTTCTCAGCGACGTGCTGACCGGCGTCCCATCGATCGCCATCGGACTGTTCGCCTACATCATCATCGTCGTTCCGCAGAAGCACTTCTCCGCGAATTCCGCCGGAGTGGCGTTGTCGATCATCATGCTACCCATCATCGTGCGCACCACGGAGGAAGCGGTGCGCCTCGTCAACCCCGCTATCCGCGAGGGGGCGCTCGCTTTGGGCATCGAGGCATGGAAAGCGATCGTGCTCGTGACGGTCCCGTGCGCGCGGGCTGGCATCGTCACGGGCGCGCTGTTGGGCGTTGCTCGCGTGGCCGGCGAATCCGCGCCGCTGCTCTTCACCGCGTTCGGCAGCCAGTTCTGGAACATCAGGCCCGATAGCCCGACCGCCGCCCTCCCCCTGGTTGTGTTCCAATACTCGATCGCGCCATACAAGGATTGGCAGCAGATCGCGTGGGGTGGGGCGCTGACACTCATCGCTTTGGTCTTCATGCTCAACATCACGGCGCGGGCGCTGTTCCCGGCGCGGATCGTACGATGACGCTCGAGACGACCGCTCCTGAGAAACTGCTGCAGACAGACCATTTGAGCGCGTGGTACGGTTCGCACTGCGCCGTGCACGACGTGTCGATGAGCTTCGAGCCCGGGGCCATCACCGCGCTCATCGGTCCCTCAGGCTGCGGCAAGTCGACCCTGCTGCGCTGCCTCAACCGCATGCACGAGATCATCCCCGGAACGAGAGTCGAAGGTGAGGTTCGGCTCGACGGCCACAATCTCTACGATCCCGGCGTCGATCCAACGGCGATGCGCCAGCGCATCGGCATGGTCTTCCAGCGGCCCAATCCATTTCCGACCATGTCCGTCCTTGAGAACGTCCTGGCCGGCGTGCGTCTGACCAATCAGACGCGCAATCGAACGGCGCTGGCAGAGATCGCCGAAGGCACTTTGCGCAAAGCGGCGCTCTGGAACGAGGTCAAAGACAAGCTCAACAAATCCGGCGCCTCGCTCTCGGGCGGCCAGCAACAGCGGCTGTGCATCGCGCGAGCCCTGGCAGTGGAACCTGAAGTCTTACTCATGGACGAGCCCGCCTCGGCGCTCGACCCCATCTCCACGACCAAGATCGAGGACCTCATGCGCGAGCTCAAGGGCACGTACACCTTCATCATCGTCACCCACAACATGCAACAGGCGGCGCGCGTCTCGGACTACACCGGCTTCATGCTCTCCGAAGAGGGGGAGCCCGGTAAGCTGATCGAGTTCGACGTGTCGTCCAAGATGTTCACGACGCCCAAGGACAAACGAACCGAAGACTACATCACCGGGCGCTTCGGTTAAGCACAGATGAAGAAAGTCGTAGAACGCGATAACGTGGATTTAATCTGGAATTGCTACGCTCGGCCTCGGACGACGTCGATGTCGTCCGCAGACGCTCAATCGGTCTCCTCCCAGCGTTACCCCGTGCGAGACTGCGCCAATAGCCCGGGGCGGTCTCGCTTCTTTTTCGATCCGTCAATCCTCATCATGGTCCTCGGCGTTTTTCTGAGCGCGCTGGTTTTGCTCGCCGTCGTGCCGCAGTCGGTCGTGGCGGCGGGCGATCCGGTCGTCGCGGCCGCGGGCGACATCGCTTGCGACGAGCGGCCTGGCGTGACCGACCAGGACTCGAAAAGCGGCGGTTGCCAGCAGGCGGGCACGTCCGCCGTGCTCGTGTCTTTGCACCCGGCCGCTGTGTTGACGATCGGTGACGAGCAGTATCCAGCGGCCACCTACGATCAGTTTATGGCATCGTACGACAAGACGTGGGGCAAGCTCAAGAGCATCACGCATCCGGCTCCCGGCAACCACGAGTACGAGACCCCGCTTGCAGGCGGCTACTTCCGATACTTCGGCGCATCGGCTGGCGAGCCCGACAAAGGCTACTACAGCTTCGATCTCGCCGGCTGGCACCTCATCGCCCTTAACGGCAACTGCTGGGCGATCGGCGGCTGCCAGCAAGGTTCGCCGCAGGAGCGATGGCTCGCTGCGGACCTTGCCGCGCATCCCGCCGCTTGCACGCTCGCTTACTGGCATCAGCCGCGCTTCTCCTCGGGGCCTCACCATAGCGACAAGAGCTACCAAGCCCTGTGGCAGGACCTATACGGCGCGCATGCCGACGTCGTGCTCGGCGGCCACGATCACGACTACGAACGTTTCGCGCTCCAAACGCCCACGGGCGCAGCCGATCCAAAAAACGGTATCAGAGAATTTGTGGTGGGGACGGGCGGCAAGAGCCACTACCCGTTTCTCGTGACCGCGCCCAACAGCGAAGTTCGAAACGACGAAACATTCGGCGTGTTGGCCTTGACCTTGCACGCCCATGGATATGACTGGCGTTTCGTGCCAGAAGCCGGCTCGAGTTTCACAGACCAAGGCTCAGGCACGTGCCACGGCCGATGAGCGAGCGGTCGTCCTAGCGGTCGTCCGGATCCGCTGCGACTGTCGAGCTCTGACCAATATCCCGCAGGTAGGCCAAGTGCTCTGCGAGGGAACGTGGTCCGCGGATCGATGCCCACTCCTCATCCGGGATGACGGCGACGGCGTCGGGCCCGTCAAGACGGAAGCTGGCGCTCTTCGCTTTACCTGGGTTCTTCACCATAGGGATGTTCGACGCGAGCGCCCGATAGGTCGAGACCGTCGGCTGCGTCGCAAAGGCGTCGAGCATCGGACGCGCCGCCGCATCGTAGATGTTGAGCGGCCCGACTCCGAAGAGCACTTCGACTGTGCGCAGCACGGCCGGAATGTTATAGTGCGTGTGGTCGACTGCGCCTCGACGCACGTATGGTCCGGCCATGAACGCCGGCATGCGGTGCGAGTCGACGTGGTCGCCGGTCCCTTGTGGGTCGTCTTCTGTGACGAACACGACGGTGTTCTTCCAGTCCGCGCGCTTGGAAAGACCAGCGACGATCTGACCAAGAGCCGCATCGTTGCTCGCCACGTAGGACGCCGGCGTATAGAATCCAGCCTTGCTTCCCGCCGTGTGGTCGGTGGGTAGCGTCAGATACGAATATTGCGCCAGACCATGTGCGGCGACGTCGGCGAGGAAGAGCCGCGCACGTTCCGTGTCGAGAACGTTGAAGTCGATGTGCGCTCCTGGATAGGCGCGGTCGGCGTGAGCAGCGAGCCCAGATGCGATGCTGCCGTCGGGCCGCATGGTCATCTGCTCGCCGTAGACACGGAAGGATACGCCGTGGGCACGCAATGCGTCGATGAGCTCTCCGTTGGGACCGAACACCGCGCTGACGTTGACGCGCGGCTGGCTCGGCAGGTCGAGCAGATCCTGGAACCAGTCGAAATTCATGACCGATATCGGCACCGTGTCCTCTCCCGCGAGCGGAAGAGGCCAAATCGAACCCGCAACGCGAAAGTCGGCCGACGTCGCCGCATCATCAGGCGTGTGAACGTTGCGCTCGAGATAGTCGTTGGCGATGCCCTGCGTCGTCCATGAATGGCCGAAGTCGCTCTTCTCGCCATCACCCATGAAGTTGTCGAACAGCGTGTAGGTCTCGGCCAGTGAATGCGCGTTAGGCGTGTACGTGCGACCGTAGAGCACAAGCGCAGGATCGGCATTGGCGCGCGGCTCGTCGCCGAATATCTCGTCGAAATGCTTATTCTCTTTGACGATGAAGACGAAATGCTTGATCGGCGGGAGCGCTGCGGGTGCCGGCGTTGGAATGGGCCCAACGCTGTTGTTGCGGGCCACTGCCTGCGACCACTGCGCGAACCGCTGCGGTTCGACGAGTAGATGCTGCACGAGCCCGGTATAGATGCCATCCCATTCGGACGCTGGATCCGGTTGCGTACCGAGGCCTTGGCCGCTGACGATGAAGAGCTGTGACCTGACGCGAGGAAACTTGTCGATCGTCTGGCCTGAGAGATAGACGACGCCCATGGGATACCATCCGGTCGGGATACGTCCCAGCACGTGTCCGCTAGCGACGTCGACGACGGCCACGTCGTTGAATCCGGACTCCGCCACGAAGAGCTGCTTGCCGTCGTCAGACAGGGCCATGCCGGATGGCGTCTGCCCAGGAAGTTGATCGCGGATGAGGCCCAGATCGTAGCGCCGAGCGACCCGCCACGACCGCGTGTCGATGACGGCCACGTCGTGACCGTCGGCATCTGCGACGTAGGCTCGCGAGCCGTCGATCAAGAGCGACGTGGGATGAGGTCCCGTCTGGACCTGCGATGGGGTGGTCGCCATGCTCGTCCAGTAGTCCACATGATCGGAATCGTAGAGCGTGGCAAGCGCACCGTTTGCAACGAACGCGACGGAGAAGGGTTGCCCGGTCGTCGCCAGGCGGGCGACCACGTCGCCGCTTGTGTCATCGACGACAACCACCTGCTTGGCGGCGGTCCTGGCCACGAGGATCCGGTGTGTCTGGGGATCTTCAGCCACGCCGTTGAGCAGCCCACCGACCATGAGATCTGGGCGGGCCGTGAAATAGTCGCGCGTCTTGCTGTTCGGATCGTAGCTGAAGCGCGAGATCGCTCCGGTGAAGCCACGGGCGACGTATAGCCCATCTTTCGTCCACGTCATCTGCGTGGCGAAGGGCGTCGGCAGGCGATCGACGAGGCGCGAGTCCTCGCCCACCAAGATGACGTCGATGGCGCCGCCGTCTTGGGAGAGCACGGCCAACAGCCTTCCGTCCGGCGAGAGGGCTTCGGATGAGGCAAAGCCCTCGACCGGTATTGTGAAACCCACTGGCGCAATCGTCCGGCCGTCTGGGATCGTGCCCGCGTTGGCCGTGGACCACACACAACCGGATGCCACGATGGCAAGAAAAAACATCTTCGATATACGCATATCGAACGGTATGTACACCCCGTGACCCCCTTTCGACCTTCGTGAGAAGATTAAGCCTGGCTTAGCCCTTCGTTAATCATTGCTTTATGCTTCCTTAACTCCACAAGACTAGAATGTCTGCGGTTACACACAAGGACGGCGGGAGCGAAGCGATTTCGGGCTGCCCCGCTGGATATGTGTTATCGCGCGTTCATTAGGGGAGGCAACCCGCCATGCGACACTGGAGCGCCCTGCTCTGCTTAGCTCTGTTCGTTGGGATCGTCGCCGCCACCGCCGATATGGCAGCGGCAGCTCAGAGCACCCAAGCCACCGTCTTCGGCACCGTCATCGATCAGCAAAACGCGCTGCCGATCAAAGGCGCCAAGGTGGAGCTGCTGCAAGGCGGCAGCGTTGTCGCCTCGGCCACGACGGACTCGTACGGCAACTTCTCCGTCGGGAACTTGGCTGGCGGGACCTATGTGGTGAGAATTCGCGCCAAGGGGTATGCCAATTCACAGACCCTGAACGTGAGCATCTCAGCGGGGGAGACCCAGGAGATCGACGCGGCGCTCATCGCCTCCGCCAACAGCTCGGGCGTCCACACGCTCGGTCGGGTCACCGTCACGGGGCAAGCGCTGAGTTCGGCGACTGCGATTCGACAGACCGTCAACGTGCAGAACATCGCACAAACCGGCCAAGTGCGCTTCACAAATCAGCTCCAGACCCTGCCGGCGCTCAACGTCACTACGAGCTCGTCGCCGGGCGACGACGTCTCGGTCGACATCCGGGGATTTGGATCGAGCGAAACCGGCGTGTTGCTCGACGATAGGCCTGTCGGACCTTTCGGCGTGGGAGCGCCGGACACGTACAACTTTGCGAATTCGCCGGTCAGCTCGCTGGATAGCGTCGACGTGACCTATGGCTCGGGCGCGCAAGGGCTGTACGGCAGCGACACGATCGCAGGCGCGGTCAACATGCGCCTGCTCAATCCCACGTCAACACCGCAGTATTCTTTTCAGCAACAATTGGGCGGCTTTGGGCTCTCGTCGACAGCCGCCAGTTTCTCGGGAGCGTATGGGAAGATAGGCTACCTCGCCGAGGCGGGCGTAGCGGGCCAAACCGGAGCGCTCAATTCACAGATCTTCCAAAGCGGCCGTCCCGCGAACTTGCAGATCGGCGCCGTCAATCCCCCGTACGTCTGCTCCAACGCCTCGGGAACCGATGTCAGCGCCTGCAATCAGGGGGCGGAGACCTACGCGGTGAGCCAGGCCAACAAGATCACCACGGAATTGGCGAAGTTGCGGTACTCATTCAGCGGAGCGACCACGCTGTCCATATCTGGCTACTCGGCCGTCCAGTGGGCTGACTCGACCGGCAACGGCGATAATGACTACCTTCCCTACAGCACGCGGCTAGGGCAAATCGAACTGAGTGCACCTAATTGCATGACCAGCGTTGGTTTGACGGCCCCGAATGGGTATATCGTTACGACAAATCCAGTCACCAATGCGGCGGGATGCTATACGGCACAGCAATGGGCTTCCGCGTCATCGGGTCCCGTAGGCGGCGGAGCAGGGCGGCAACGTTCGACGTTGATGCAAGACTACGACGCCCGGTTCACCACAAAGCTCGGCATCAACAATATCTCGCTTGACTCCTATGTGAACAATTACATCTACTGGAAGGACAGCTCGCTGTCGGGCGGTATCGACGCAAACGGCCAGCTGCTCGGAACCCCGGTGTTCGCCGATTATTATTTCACCCACGGGTACCTGGTCTCAGACGACATCGCGACTTTGAACAACGACTTGAGCTTCGGATGGGCGCTGCTCAATCAGGAGCAGTCCGGCAGCAACCTGGTCGCCGTGGGATCGACTGCGTCTGGCGAGAATATCTACGCATTTCAGCCGAATTTCAACACCGCGCTGTATCGTGTGGGTAATTACTACATCCGCGATAGCCATCAGTTCGGCGATCGCTTCTACGCGACCGTGAACGCCTGGTTCAAAGGGTCCAACGTGACAGATAAGAACACGTTTGACCCACGCGTCTCGCTCCAGTATCGGCCTGATGCGAGCGACGTCGTTCGGCTCACCTATGGCCGCTCCGATGGCATACCCGCCCCGCTTTTGAAGTCGACGAGCCCGGCCTTTGTGGCTAATCCTGGCGCGTCGCTCACCAGCGTCTCGTGCATTCCCGGCAGCAACTCCGTCGCGAGCGCCGGTAACCCGAGCCTCATCTCGGAATCGGCCAACGATTACGAACTAGGCTACGGCCACCGCTTCTCAGGCGATAGCAACATCCAGGTAAACGCTTACGTCACGAGCGTCTATAATGAGTTGTTCGGCGCGACTCAGCCGCTGCTCGATTATGGCTTGAGCAACGTCATCTTCGGAACCGGCACGGTACCCCTGTATCTGAGCCGCTTGATCGCACAAGGATGTCTCCCGCCAGGCTCGACCGACGCCGCTACGTATCCGTTCCTTGGGGTGACCACCAACTACAATGCCGCAAACGAGCTTGCGCGCGGCATCGAGCTCAACGGCCGAGGCCGGCTGACGCCCTGGATGTACATCGACTACGGCTACTCGATCGAGTCGTCACAACAGTTCAATATACCGGATTCGATCCTCATGAACAACGTCACGCTCATCAATGGCACGCAACAGACGGGCATTCCGTTGCACCAAGCGAATCTGTCGCTGGACATCCAGCCCGCTGGGTTTGAGATCCGTCTCGACAACTATTATGTGGACGGAAATAACGGATTCGATCGCCCGGCGTATATCCACAGCAACTTCTTCGTGACCCACCCGCTCGAGCACGGGAAGCTGCTGCTCACGCTCGGTGGAACCAACATCTTCAACCAGGCGGTACAGAACTTCGGATTGATCGGCTCTGGTGTGCCGGTGGCCGTGAACTCATTCTCGCCCAGCGCCCCATTCACGGGTTTGGGCCAGAACTTGGCCGGCATCAACAGCAACGAGCAATTCGGCTTGCAACCAGCACAGCTCGTCTTCACGTTGACGGCGCACATATAAGGCGAAAGGGCGGTTGCGACATAGGGGTTAAGGCGGTTGGCCGAGGTTAAGCCGTCTTAACCTAGCGTTTACCAGCTCTTAATGCTAGGCCCGTAGAGTGGCACCGTAAGGCCTTCTACGGGCCCTTGTTTTTTGTGCGCAGCGCCCAAGGGGTTAATCATTGTGACCGCAAGACCGTCCATTGTGCGAACCTTCATCGTCGCAGCTATCGTGCTATTGGTCGTCCTCGGGGGCAACGCGGCGCAAGCCGCCGGCACGGGCAAGATCAGCGGCAAAGTGGTCGACGCCGCATCGGGCCAACCGGTGTCGGGCGCAACCATCACTGCCGAGGGGCCTGCCAACGCCACGACGCTCACCGCGGCCAACGGCACGTTCACGCTAAAAAACCTCATGCCGGGGAGCTACATCCTCATCACGAGCCTCCAAGGGTACGAGACAGCTCAGTCCGGTCAAGTGTCGGTGGCCGCGGGGATGGAGCAGAACGTCACGTTGACCATCTCGCGTCAATCCGCTACGGCGACGACCTTGCTCGGTGCCAACGTCACGCTTCCCCCACCGATCTTCACCTACGCCGGTGATCTGCGCGCGTTCTATTTCGGCCGCACAAACGGCGACACGTGTCTGACGTGCAAGAACAACAAAGGCTCGCCGAACGCAACCGCCTTCGATAGCGGTGGCACGCTGCACGGTCAGATCAACGTTCCCTACTCCCCGTGGGTGGTGGGCGCGACGTATTTCGCAGGCTACCCGTGGGGCGCGAACGCTCCCGGACCGCTCAACAGCATCGGGTATAATCCGGAAGTCGACAACACGCTGCCCGGCTACACGACGAGCTTGTGGGGCGAGCTCTATGCGCAGTACAAGACGGCGGGCATGTTCGGTCAGACGGGCAAAGAAGAGCTCACTCAGGTTGAATCACCCTGGGCGCACACCTCAGATTCGCGCATCGATCCGGCCTCGTTCCAAGGCACGTTGCTCAACGGCAATATCGGCTCGAACCTCAACATCGGCGGGATGTACATGGTGCGCTTTCGCAGCCGCATCACCTCGGCGTTCAACGCGAACACGCTCTTGACGAGCTGCAACACGGCCTTCAACACAGGCAAGGGCCCCGTCGAAGGAGTGAGCGGAACCTTCACCGTCCCAGGCGACTCGTGCAACAAGCTCGCCAAAAGCCAAGGGTTCCTGCAGTTCGACGCGATGTACAAGTTCGGTGATTCGGGTCTCGTGGCAAATCTGTATCAGTACGAGATCTACGACATCACCACCATGACGTGGGCGAACGCCCAATGGAACTTCGACAAGAAGTCCATCTTCAATCCATATGTCGGCGGACAGTTCCTGGCCGAGAACAACGCCGGCACGCACCTCGTAGGGACCGTCCACGACTACACCTACGGCGGGATATTCGGCGCGACGATATATCACAACCTCAATTTCACCGCCGGCTATAACGGCTCGCCCGCCACCACGTACATCGTCTCATCCAGCAGCTGCGGAACTTCATCGTCGCCCAAAGCCGCTTCACCCGGCGTGATCTTCGGTGGCGTCGAGAACAGCAGGATCAAGACGGTTCCGGCCGGAGACGTTGTGTGCTACGGCGGTGGGATCGCATCGCCATACACCGATGGCTACGCGACCGACACGCTGTATTCGACCTCGATCACGCAGGGCTTGGCCGATACGCATCTACCCGGCACGGGCGTCAAAGCTGCGCTGACATGGCAGACGAACAACCATCAGCTGCGCGTGATCGCCTCGCAGGCGTGGTACAACTACGGACTATCCGGCTACTCGGGCACGACGAGCAACGGCGATGCGCGCGCCGAGTTCAACTTCGACGTCCAATATTTCTTCAATAAGGTGCGGCCTGGTCCATATAAAGGTCTCTCGATACGCCAGCGCTACGCAGATCGCACGCAACCGTTCGCGCCGTACGACTTCAAGTACAGCCGCACGCAGCTCGAGTACACGTTCTAGCAAGATCATAGCATCGGACCTTCAAAGGTCCGCTGCGTCGCTGACGCAAAAGAGCGCTCTCATGGCAAGACCTTGGGAGCGCCTTTTCATCGCGGCGGCAAGGCTTCTTGCGTGGGCTGTCGTGCTGACGCCGTTCGGCGTCGTGACCGTGCTCGTCACCGCCGCGATCGCCGGTCAACAACAGCCGGATATCGTCTTCTTCCTCGGCAACCTCGTGGTTCAGCTCTTCGCGACGCTCTTCGTGGCCGTCATCGGCGCGGGGCTGGGAGCGAGCGTGGGCATCGGCAGCGCGTTCCTCACCCGCGAACTGCTCCCGCCCAAACCCGCCCGCCCGTTCCTGCTCTGCATCCATATCCTCTCCGCGTGTCCAGCGGTCGTGCTCGGCTGGTTCGGCGCCATGCTCGTCTTGCCGGCGCTGTCGGGCCGCGCGTCGCTCGCCGTCTTCGTCGGTGCGGCGGCGGTCGTGACCATCGCCGTGATCCCACGCGCGCACCTCATCGCCGGGCGCGCGCTCGCCGCTCTGCCGCAAGCCATTCGTGACTCGGCCGCCGCCGCGGGCGCGAGCGCAGGCCGCGTCGTCGCGCACGTCACGTTGCCCGCCGTCGGCAGCCGCCTGGGCGCGATCTATGCCGACGCCCTCGCACGCGCGACGGGCGAAGCCGCCGCCGTGACCGTGGTCTTTTTGGCCGCAGCGCGGGCGGGCTACCCGGTCGCGCTGTTCACCATCCCGAGCGCCATCATGGCGCACGCGCGGTCGGTGCAGCTCGTCGATGCCGGCATCGCGCAATCCGCGCTGCTCATCTTGGTCCTCGCGGCCGCCAGCAAGACGATGGCCGCACGCCGCATCGGAGACTTGCAGTGGGTCTAGCGCCGAGCTCTGTGAGGAAGGCGGACTCGTTCCACGAGCGCGACAACCTGGTCGTCGCCCTCGCCTATGCGGCCGGGGCGGCAGCGAGCGCAGCGGCGGTCGCCATCGGCGTCGCACTCGCGGCGTACGGTTGGCGGGAGGTCGCATGGGTGCTCACGGCGCCGGGGGCGCAGGGCGTCATGCAGGCCCTCGGCGCGACCGCGCTGATCGTGCTCATCGCGCTGCCCATCACGTTCGCGGCCGGGTTCCTTGCGGCTGTGAGCGCGAACGATCCGAGCATCGGCGGCATCGCGGGCACGGCGGTGCGCGAGTCGATCGAGTGGTCGTCGGGCATCCCGCCCGTCGTCATCGGTGCGGCAGTGTTCTTCTGCGCCATCGCGCTGCATACCCAAAACACGGTCGCGGCGGCGGTGCTCGCGCTCGTGCTTCTCAATCTCCCCAACGCGACAGCGCGCATCGCACGCGCGTTCACGGTTGTGCCGCGGAACGCGCGCGAAGCCGCCGCGGCGCTCGGCGCGTCCCCCGTCGCGGCCTTTTTCGGCCTCGACCAGCCCGCGGCGGCGTGGGCCATCGCCGCGGCGTTGTTTGCGCTCACCGCACAGATGATCGGAGAGACATCGGCTATCGCCATCGCCATGGGCGCGAGCGACGGGCCCGAGCCGCTCTCCGTCCAGATCTGGCGCTTCGCATCCAACAGCAGCATGGCGGGGACCGAAGCGGCGGCCTGCATCGTGCTTGTCGCGCTTGTCGCCGTCTTTTTGGGCCTGTCGCGGATGTGCGCGCGCCGAAATCTCGAATCGCACGTGGCATCGAGATGAGCGAAGGACGAGGACCTGCGGTCGAGACCAAACTCGAGACGTCTGCGCTGCATGTCTGGTTCGACGAACGGCATGCGCTCCGCGGCATCGGCGTGTCGGTCATCGCCGGGCGCACCGTCGCCTTCATCGGCGCATCCGGCAGCGGCAAGACGACGCTGCTGCGCTCCTTCAACCGCCTGCACGACCTCGATCCTCACGCGCGCATGCACGGCAGCGTGAAGCTCGATGGCGCCGAGATCCTCGGTCGCGGCGTGGACGTGCTCGCCCTGCGCCGGCGCGTCGGCATGGTCTTCACGAAGCCCACCATCCTCGCGGCGACGGTTTTCGACAATGTCGCGTTCGGGCTGCGTGCGAAAGGCTTGAAAGACCGGATCGTGCTCGAAGAGCGCTGCGAGCGTGCGCTGCGCCGAGCCATGCTCTGGGAAGCCGTCGGTTCGAAGCTCGAGCGCTCGGCGTCCGAGCTCGCGCCGGATCAGCAGCAGCGGCTGTGCCTGGCGCGCGTGCTCGCGCTCGATCCCGAGGTGCTGCTGCTCGACGATCCGACGGCGGCGCTCGATCCTGTGGCCGGCTTGGCGCTCGAAGAGGTGATCCTCCCCCTGCGGCGGGATCACACCGTCCTCATCGCGACGAACAATCTCGAGCAAGCGGCGCGGCTCTCCGACACGACCTGCTATCTGGCCAACGGTGAAGTGGTGGAAAGCGGAGAAACACCGCTCATTTTCAGCCGTCCCGCCGACACCCGAACCGAGGACTTTCTCGCCGGCCGGCCGTCCGGATAGGCCTCGAGGACACAAGGAGATCGCCATGAGACTGGACGTGACGACGGGGTCCCCGGGGCCTCTGCGTGCAGACGGCATGCACTACTACGATAGCGCGCTCGAAGTTATCGGTTGGACTCCGCTCGTGCGCATCAACCGGGTCATGGACTCGGCCAGCTGCATCGTCCTCGCGAAAGTCGAGTGCCTCAACCCCGGCGGCTCGGTGAAGGACCGCCCCGTGCTGACGATGATCCGCGACGCCGAAGAGCGCGGCCAGCTCAAGCCGGGCGGCACGATCGTCGAGGCGACATCCGGCAACACGGGGACGGGGCTCGCCATGGTGGCGGCGATCAAGGGGTACCGCTGCATCCTCGTCATGCCCGACAAGGTGAGCGACGAAAAAGTCCGTCTGCTGCGCGCCTATGGCGCGGAGGTCGTCATCACCCCGACCAAAGCGCCAGCCAGCAGTCCGGAATCCTACTACGGCGTGGCGGCGCGCCTGGCGAGCGAGATCCCCGGCGCCTTTCAGCCCAACCAATTCGCTAACCCGCTCAATCCCGCCGCGCACGAGCAGACGACCGGCCCCGAGATCTGGCAGCAGACCGCTGGGAAGATCACCCATTTCGTGAGCGGCATCGGCACGGGCGGGACCATCTCCGGCGTCTCCCACTATCTCAAAAAGCAAAACCCAGGCATCGTCGTTGTAGGCGCCGACCCCGAGGGGTCGATCTATTCCGGCGACACCGCCAAGTCGTACAAGGTCGAGGGCATCGGCGAGGACTTCTTGCCGGCCACCGTCGACCTGCGCGCCATCGACCGCATGGAGCGCGTCTCCGACAAAGAGTCGTTCCTCATGGCGCGGCGAGTGTGCCGCGAGGAGGGCTTGCTGGTCGGCGGATCGTCAGGCACCGCGCTTGTGGCCGCTCGGCGTGTGGCGAACGAGCTGCCCGCAAGCGCGATCATGGTCGTACTGCTGCCCGACAACGGTCGCGGCTATCTCACGAAGATATTCAACGACGAGTGGATGCGAGCCAACGGCTTCTTAGGTGAAGAGGGTCTCGCGGCCACCGTCGGCGACGTGCTGCGCTCCAAGGGCGAGCTGCCCAAGCTCATCACGCTCTCGCCGCGAGAGTCCGTGCGCCGCGGCGTCGAGCTCATGCGTGAATTCCAGATCTCGCAGATCCCCGTTATGGAGAACGGCGAGATGGTAGGTAGCATCAACGAGGTCGCCGTCATGCAGCTCATCTTCGACCATGCCGACATCGTCCACGGCGAGGTGAAAGACGTCATGGGGCGGCCATTCCCGCTGCTCGACGAGAAAGAAGAAGTCGGCCGCGCCTACAAAGAGCTCTCATTGGGCCACGCCGCCATCGTCGTCGGTCACGAGGGCAAGGCCATCGGCGTCCTGACCAAAATGGACATCATCAACTACCTGTCGGCGAGCTAACTAGCAATGGAATTCGCGACCAAAGCCATCCACGTCGGGCAAGAGCCCGATCCCACGACGGGCGCGACGATCGTGCCCATCTACGCGACCTCGACCTACACCCAGCCCGCTCCCGGTCAGCACCTCGGCTTTGACTACTCGCGCAGCATCAACCCGACACGCGTGGCGCTCGAGCGCTGCCTGGCCTCGCTCGAAAACGCCCGGCATGGCCTGGCCTTCGCTAGCGGCATGGCGGCGACGGCGGCCGTGCTCAACGTGCTCTCCTCCGGCGATCACGTCGTCGTCACGGACGATCTGTACGGCGGCACGTTCCGGCTCTTCGATAAGGTGTTGTCGCGCTACGGCCTCACCTTCACGTACGTCGACGCGACCGACCTCGCGCACGTCGAGGCCGCCATGACCAAGGCCACGCGCATGGTGTGGCTGGAGACGCCGACCAATCCGCTCATGAAGATCATCGACATCGCTGCGGTAGCGACGCTGTGCCGGTCGTGGGAGGCCGTGCTCGCCGTCGACAACACCTTCGCCACGCCGTATCTGCAAAATCCGCTCGACCTCGGGGCCGACGTCGTCGTGCATTCGACCACCAAATACATCGGCGGTCACTCCGATGCCGTCGGCGGCTTCGTCGCTACCAACCGCGACGATCTGCACCAGACCGTCAAGTTCCATCAGAACGCGGTGGGAGGCGTGCCCGGACCCTTCGATTGCTTCCTCACCCTGCGTGGAGCGAAGACGCTCGCCATACGCATGCGCGAGCACGAGCATAACGCCCGCGCGGTCGCCGCCTTCTTGGCCGGACGCAAAGACGTCGAGCGCCTGTATTATCCGGGGCTGCCCAGCCATCCGGGCAACGCGCTCGCCAAGCGACAGATGCGTGGATTCGGAGGGATGATCTCATTCATCCCCACGGGTGGAGCGGAGCGTGCGAAGGCGATCGCCAAAGCGACCAAGCTGTTCTCGCTGGCGGAAAGTCTGGGCGGGGTCGAGTCGCTCATCTGCCATCCGGTCTCGATGACCCACGGCGCGATCCCCAAAGACGTGCGTGAAGCGCGCGGCGTGCACGATGCGCTGCTACGCTTGTCCGTCGGCATCGAAGGGCAAGCTGACATCATCGCCGATCTCGAGCAGGCGCTTCGGAGCTGATCGCACAGCGGACTTTGAAGCAACGGACCTTTAGGTCCGTTTAGCTACCGTCCGCGGAGATCGGTTGGGCTTGGGCGGGGTTTGCCCCGAGCCGGGTGCTGATCTCGGCCGCTTCACGCATGACCGCCGACGCGATCGCGTCAAGCTGCTGCGCATCGATGTGGCGCGAGAAACCGGCGACCCATACGACGGCTGCCAGCTGCTGTTGCGGTCCCGTGACCGCTGCGGCCGCCGCGCGCACTCCGTCCACGTACTCATCCACGTCCACCGCCGCGCCGCGCTCGAGCGTCTCGGCGATCGCCGCCTCGTATGCTTCCGGGCGCACGATGCTCGACGGCGTGAATGCCGGGAGGACGTTCTCACGCAAGAAGGCGCGCCGCCGTGACGGCTCCCACGAGGCCACGACCACTTTGCCGACCGCGCCTGCGAGCAGCGGGATGGACGAACCCACCGGCGCCGAGATCGAGAGCGTGGGGCGGCCATGCACGATATCCAAGATGGTGACGTGTCCGTCGCTCGGCACACCGAGAAAACTCGTCTGTTCGGTGGCCGCGGCCAGCCGCTCGAGCGCGCCGTGCGCGACCTGGCGCAGGTCTGCCTGAAGGCCACCGCGCGAGCACAAGGCCGGCAGACGCGGCCCGAGGACGTACCGCCTGGACCCGTTGACCGCCTCGAGCACGCCGAGCGCCTCCAGGGTTGTGACGAGCCCATGCACCGTGCTCTTGCCCATATCGAGCTTGCGCGAGAGCTCCGAGACCCCGAGCGGCTTGTCCGAGAGACTGATCGCCTCGATCAACCTGAACGCTTTGAGGACTGCGGGCACGCGCGGCGGGTGCTGACCGCTTGCGCCATTGAGCTCGGAGGCAACCCGAGGCGGGTCACCGGCTGGACCGTTCTGTGGTGGGAACATTCGCCCCGAGATTTGCGCTTGCTCGACCGCTCCCTCTCAACCGGCGCCGCCCGGGCGCAATTAGCGACGGAGGTCCCCTTTTTGAGCCCGCCCGGCATGCGCGTTTGGGAGCAAGGTCGGCTTCTGGGACACGCCAAAGACCCGACGAAGCTGTAGCAACGGGCCCTTTAGGTCCGTCCATGGAGCAACGGACCTTGAGGTCCGTTCATTTACGGAGGTCTTCACGTGCCATTCGAGTCCGAAGCCCAACGCGTGCTCGACACGGCCACGCGCTTAGGAGCTGAGTACGCAGACGTGCGCTTCGGCCAGACGCGTGACGAGCACATCGAGGTGCGCAACGGCGTCGTCGCGAGCCTCTCCGACGGCGAGAGCGCCGGGTTCTCCGTACGCGCGCTCTGTAGCGGCGCGTGGGGATTTGCATCCAGCGCAAAGGTGGATGACGCAGAGCTCGATCGTGTCGCTGGACTCGCGGTCACCATCGCGCGCGCCAGTGCTAAGATTAAAAGCCAGCCCATCACGCTTGTGCCCTCGCCGGCCCACGTGGGTTCGTACAAGACGCCGTTCGAGGTCGACCCGGCGACGGTCTCGCTCGGCGATCGCGTCGCGTTGCTTTTGGCTGCGGAAAAAGAGGTGCGCGCGGCCAAGGGCGTGACCGTGGCGCGCGCATGGATGGATATCTGGCGCACGAAGAAGTACTTCGCCAACAGCGAGGGCGCCAAGATCGATCAGGAGCTGCTGCAGTGCGGCAGCGCGATCCACGCGCTGGCCGTCGGCGAGAGCGACGTCCAGGACCGCTGCTTTCCGGGAACGGGCGGACTCTACCAGACCGGCGGCTACGAGATCATCCGCAAAGCCGATCTGCTGGGCCAAGCTCGACGCATCGGCGAAGAGGCCGTCGCCCTGCTCACAGCTGCGCAGTGCCCCTCGGACACTGCGGACATCGTGCTCTCGGGCGACCAGGTCTCGTTGCAGATCCACGAATCGATCGGTCACGCGCTCGAGCTCGACCGCGTCCTCGGCTGGGAGGCGAATTTTTCCGGCACCTCGTTCGCCACGCTCGACAAGCTCGGCACCTTCCGTTATGGCAGCGAGAAGGTCAACGTCGTCATCGACATGACCTGTCCACTGGCGCTCGCGACACACGGCTATGACGATGAGGGCGTCAAGGCGACTCCCGTCGATCTCATCCGCGACGGCGTGCTCGTCGGGTATATGGCGGGGCGCGACACCGCCAACACCGCGAAAGTCGCCTTGAGCGGCTGCGTGCGCGCGGAGTACTGGGGCCGTCTACCCATGATCCGCATCGGCAACGTCAACCTCGAGCCGGGCAGCGTGCCCGCCGAAAATATCTTCGACGACATCAAGAACGGCATCTATATGGAAAGCAATCGCTCGTGGTCCATCGACGATAAACGGCTGAATTTCCAGTTCGGCTGCCAGATCGGCTACGAGATCAAGGACGGCAAGCGCGGCAAGCTGCTCAAGAATCCGACCTATGCCGGCATGACGCCGACCTTCTGGCGCTCGTGCGATGCGATTGGCGACGCGGCGTCATGGGTCGCCTGGGGCACCCCCAACTGCGGCAAGGGCGAGCCGCTGCAGACCGCGCGCTCGTGTCAGGGCGCATCCCCGGCGCGCTTCCGCAACATCCAAGTGGGTGTCGGCTATGAGCGATAAGGACTTCGCCGACCAGCAAGCGCTGCAGCAGGTCCTCGAGCGCGCCCTGACCGCGTCACAAGCCGACGAGACGGAAGCCCTGATTGCCGCCAGCGACGCGTCGCTGACCCGCTACACGCACAATGCAGCACACGAGAGCGTCAACGAGCGCAACTGCCAGCTCTCCGTGCGCGCCGTGGTCGGCAAGCGCATCGGGGTCGCCGGCACCAACCGGCTCGACGACGCAGGCATCGTCGAGGTCGCGCGCCGTGCCTACGAAAGCGCCAAGCTCTCAACCGAAGACGCGGATTTTCCCGGACTGCCGGGCCCGCACGAGGGGCTCGTCGAGGTTCCCGGTGCGTACGACGAAGCGACTGCCGCTGCCACGCCGGACATGCGCGTCCAGGCGGTCGCCGACGTCGCCAAGGTGATGCGCTTGAGCAATCTGTACGCCGCGGGCTACGTGTCGACGCAGTCCGATGCGTTCGCCATCGCTAATAGCAAGGGCGTGCGGCGCTTCCACCGCTCGACCGACAGCGCGATCAACATCAAGGCCATCGGCTCGGATTCAAGCGGGTACGCGGAGGGCTTCTCGCGCCGCTTCGCGGGTCTGGAACCTGTCAAGCTCGCCGAGCGGGCCGCCAAGAAGGCGGTGGCCAGCCGCACTCCGCGCGCGCTCGAACCGGGCGCCTACACGGTCATCCTCGAGCCAGCCGCGTTTCGCGAGTTCCTCGGCTATCTCTCCTGGATCGGGTTCGGAGCGCAGTCGTTCGAGCAAGGCTCATCCTTCATGAGCGGCCACTTGGGAGAAAAGATCATCGGCGACAACGTCACCCTGCGTGACGACTACGCGCATCCGTTGGGGTGCGGCATCCCCTTCGACTTCGAGGGCGTGCCGCGCAAAGCGGTCTCGCTCATCGAGCGCGGCGTGGCCAAGGACGTGGTCTACGATTCCTACTACGCGGCCAAGCTGCACCACGTCAACACCGGCCACGCGCTGCCTGCGCCCAACTCGGATGGGCCCATGCCGCTTAACATCGTGGTCGACCCGGGCGGCACGGCGGTCGAGCAGATGATCAAGGACGTCACCCACGGCGTGCTCGTCACGCGGACGTGGTACATTCGCCTCGTGGATCAGAAGCAGACGATGATCACCGGGATGACTCGAGATGGCCTCTTCCTCATCGAGCGCGGCAAGCTGACCAAAGGTCTGAAGAACATGCGCTTCAACGAGTCGATCATTGGGGCGCTCGGACGCTGCGAACTCGCCTCGCAGCTCGTGCGCTCGGAGAGCCACGTGCTGCCCGCGGTCAAGATCGAGGGCTTCCACTTCTCGAGCGGCACCGAGTTCTAACGGCGCCGCCGTTGCCTGCGGTTCGTCCGCCACGAAAATGAGGGCGGCACGTGTGTGCCGCCCTCTGTCGTATAGGGTTCGCAGCGCCTATAGCGGGCTCTGAGCCGTGATAGTGCTGATGGTGACCACTCCCGGCGATATCGTCGTGAACGAGATCGCGATCTGGGTCGTCGTGACAGTGTTGCCGACCGAGTCCATCTGGACCGTCACAGGTTCCCCGGGCAAGAGGGGTACCGCGGAGTTTGCATACACGTTGGCGGACGCGTCCTTTGCCGTCACCGTCCAGGTGCTGGGTGTGACGAGGTTGTTTCCAATGACAACCTGCTGCCGGGGTAGGAGCACGCTCGCGACCGTGGTGGTGATCGTCGCCGTCCCCGCTCCGCTGACGGCGACGTTGTAGCCGCTCGCTCCCTGCGTCACGCTGGTCGCCTTGCCACTCGCTTTCCAGTTGAAGAACGTCAGCTTGTTACCGCCGTCCGCGAACGGGCGGTTGATGACGAGCGGTTGGGTGGCGGTGAGCGCATAGCAGCTCACGCCGCCGCAGATCTGCTCGTTCGTCGACGCGATATCCCAGACGTTGAACTTGTCGACCGTGAGCGTATTCGATGTCGAACTGTACGGGGTTGGGATCATGATCCGAAACGTTGGGCCCGAGGTGGTTGCGAAGAACGTCGTCGCGGAGAGGAGCCCAGCGCCGAAGTTGTTTTGCATGAAGAACGTTCCCAGAAGCGGCGCCTGGCTGGCTTCGAACGTTGACCCGAACGCAAAGCCGGCGAGGTCGGTGACCTTGATGGGCACTTGCGTGCTCGCAGTCGTCACCGCGATCGGGAACGTGCCGGGGGCGTGCCCCGCGAACGCGGTGAAACCGCCCGTGTAGGGTGGTGCGGATGGCAGGAGGCCAAAGGCGTTGCTCGTCGCGCCGACCAGCAGGTGACCGCCGTAGATGTTCCTGACGGTCGCCGCACCAATGCCGCTGATCACGCACGCGGATACCTCGGCCGGCAGTGGCGCCGGGTTGGTCTCAGGCGTGTGGATGGGTTGGCCGAACTCCGAGAAGCCGCCGCATAAGGTGGTGGCGCCGTCGACCGTGCCGACTTTCGGCGGCTGCACGGCCATTACGAACGACGTGAATAACGTCTGCACGTTGGCGACAAGATCCAGTTCGCTCGCGTTGGTGTAGTCGCGCATGATGACGTACGAGCCGTTGGTGGCGGGGCTCGCCGTGATCGTCGCGTTGCGTTCGAAGCCGGGCGCGATCGTGTTGGTGAGTGCCGTGAGCTCGCCGCTCGTGAAGAGATGCGTCGTCGGATCGAACGGCGCTGCGCCGATCTGCGTTGTCAGCGTGGATGCAAGGGTGGGGGTGGAATCGAGATCGTTGGTGCCGAGGTAGCCGTTTTGCAGAAGCGTGGTGAAGACTTGGAACGTCCTCGTCGTCGCTTCGCTGAAGGTCGCGCTGTTCGTGCTCGAGGACGTCACGTTGACGATCCCGGCCAGTTCGCCGAGAGCGATCTGGCTGCCGTCGGTCGCGACGCCGGTGAACTGCAGTAGGCCCCACTCATTAGAGTGGACCGGCACATTGGAGAAAGGGACGCTCGCCGTGTAGATGCCGCTCACCGGAGGCGCGATCGAGACCGAGTTCGAGACGGGATTGTTGTTCGCGTCGCCCGGGAAGAACGTGCCTTGCACTAAGATGCTCTTGAACGTGAAGGCGAATCTGTGCAGCATCGCGCTTGTCGGCCGGTGGACGCTTGCCAGCAGCTGCGGGCCAGAACCGTTGATCGTGCCGGTGAGGATCAACCGGGCTCCGGAGAGGGGCACGGTAGCGGGTTGTGGGTTTGAGTTAGCGATCGTGCTCTTCGCGCCGCCGCTGCAGCCAAACAACATCACGCTGGCACAGACCGATACGCCGATACATCTGAGAAAGTGAGCACGCATTTCGCTTCCTTCCGTTGCGGCCAAAGGATAAAGGCGAGCCTCAAGGAGGGACCGCCTGATAGATAGCGTGATTATAGCGCCGCCACACCGGCTTTAGGCAGTGTCAAACCGCCCAGCACAGTTGTTCGGCTCCCGCGCCGTTGGTCAGGGACTAGGGTTTGCGCTCGGGGTCGCCGGCGCCGGGGCGTGCTGTTCGCCGGGTAAGAGCGGGCGCATCACCGGCCGGCGGAAAGAATTGGCAAGGTGGAGCTCCGAAGCGATGTTGGCCGCGTCCGCGGAGAGGGCGCTGCCGCTCGGACCGGCCGGGCAGCTCAAGTCCACAGATCGCCCGCCCTCCTTCCACCACACGAAGAGCGACGTCCCGAACGAGACGCTCTTCATGCACGGCTGAGCTGGGAGATCTCCGAGTGGTCCGGCGGCCTTGAGATCGGCGAACAATTTCGCTGCGAGAGAGGTGGAGACGGTTGCGGTCGCGGGGCCTGCATCTGCGACGTACTCGGCGCTGCCATCCGGTTGCACGACGATACGGTAGCCGCTCGTGTTGGTCGAGCCTGTGTTCAATATGACCGCCGCGCCCTCAGGCACGGGAAGATAGGGCACGCGCGAGGCCGCGACGTTCGCGGCGGCGGGGAGCGCTGCGGTGAGGAGCACCAAGGCAAGCACGGACCTGAACATGATGCTCGAAGAACGCAGGCGCGTCTGTCTTCGTTCCATAACCCCTTTGCCAGCGTGACGCTTGGCACGAGAACCGCTCGAATCTCGACCGCCGCCGTGGCTGCCGCCGCGGTGCTCGCACTTGTGGCGGCCGGACCCACGCCACCCGCCGCGACGACGTCGCCGGCGGTGGATCTTGCGACGCAAGCGCGTCTGCAAAAGGTGCGCGCGCAGGTCGTGGATCATGCGCAGGACGTCGCGGCGCACGGCGCTTCTCCCGCCGACCTTTTAGCCCGCATCGACGCGGACCTCTCCGCCGTCGCACATCCCGATGCCGACATGCCCGCGGCCGATCGGCAGGCGCTCGACCTCGTGGCGCAGCTTGACGCAAGCCTGGCCGAGCAGCTCATCAGCGGCTCGTACGCCACGCCGAGCGGAGAGCCCGGTGCGACCGAACTCGTGGTGCGCTCGAGCGCTGACACGTCGGCGCAGCCGCTTGCCCTCTACCTGCCTGCCTCCTACACTGCGAAGCGGTCCGCACCGCTCATCCTCATGCTGCACGCTCAGGGCCAGACGGAATCCGAACTGCTCGCGGTCCCCTTCCTGCGCGCTCTCGCCGATCAGACTGGAGCGATCTTCGCGGTGCCGTACGCGCGCGGAGACAAAGAGTATGACGACACGACCGCGGGCGACGTCTACGACGCACTGGCAGTGCTGCGCGGCGGGCTCAACGTCGACCGGCGGCGGGTCTACCTCTCCGGCGTGTCGCTTGGTGGTTTCGTCCTCTTCATGGTCGCGCCGCTGCACCCCGAACAGTGGTCGGCGCTGCTGGCCATCGCCGGATCGCTCACCAACGACGACAAGCAGAGCGTTGTGCGTGCTATGGCCGGCAAGCAGGTCTTCCTCGTCATCGGCGCCGACGACCCGAGCATCAAAGCGCAATACGTGCGTGGGGCGGCCGATTACTTGCTCGCCAACGGCGTCGAAAGCAGATTGTACGAACAGCCGCATGGCCTGCATACGCTGCAGAGCCTGCAGCCGTCGGTGGAGCGTGCCTGGCGCGATATGCTCGCCGGCATGCGCAACGTCGCACCCGATACCGATTTTCCTTCGCCGCAGCCGGAAACGTCGCGGCACACTTAGCATGGCGCCGCGCCGGCCGTGACGAACTCACAGGGTCGGCGAGCGCGCGCCGTGCCCTGGTGGCGGAATTGGTAGACGCGCTGGTTTCAGGTACCAGTGGCTGCAAGGCTATAGGGGTTCGAGTCCCTTCCAGGGCATAGCGCATCGCACATATCCACACGCCACGAACGAGCGGAGGTTTCATGTCTTCGACACTGGATCGGTCTGCAGTGCAGTCCACGCAAAACGTCTGGCAGATGGCGCAACGCCAGCTTGACGATATCGCAAAGATCATCGGGCTCGACGCATCCATCCACGGATACCTGCGCGAGCCGAAGCGCATCCTCACCGTCTCGGTGCCGGTGCGCATGGACTCCGGCGAGCACCGCGTGTTTGAGGGGTATCGCGTGCAGCACAGCTTGTCGCGCGGACCCGGCAAGGGTGGCATCCGCTACCATCCAGACGTCACTCTCGACGAGGTGAAAGCGCTGGCGATGTGGATGTCGTGGAAATGCGCGCTCGTCAACATCCCCTTCGGCGGTGCCAAGGGTGGGGTCATCTGCGATCCCAAGTCGATGTCGATGCAAGAGCTCGAGAACCTGACGCGGCGATTCACGAGCGAGATCTCCATGTTCATCGGTCCGGAAAAAGACATCCCCGCTCCCGACGTCTATACCACGCCGCAGATCATGGCCTGGATCATGGACACGTATTCGATGCAGCACGGCTATTCGATACCCGGCGTCGTGACCGGCAAGCCCATCGCCATCGGCGGCTCGCTGGGCCGCGATAAGGCCACGGCGCGAGGCTGTCTCAACGTCGTCGACGAGGCGATGAAAGAGCTGAAGCTGCCGGCCGGCGCGCGGGTGTCCATCCAGGGATTCGGCAATGCCGGTCTGCACGCGGCCGAACTCTTCGGCGAAGCGGGCTATCGCGTGGTCGCCGTCTCCGACAGCCGCGGAGGCGTCGCCAATCCCAAAGGTCTCGACGTGAAGAAGCTGATCGCCTGGAAGGGCGAGCAGGGAACCGTTGTGGGTTTCGGCGGTGGCGAGGCGATCTCGAACAAGGACGTGCTCGAGTACGATTGCGATGTGCTCGTGCCCGCCGCGCTCGAGAAAGTGATCACGGCTGAGAATGCCCCTCGCATCAAGGCCAAGATCGTCGCCGAGGCGGCCAATGGCCCGACGCTCCCCGAAGCCGATGACATTCTGCACGATCGCGGCATCATGGTGCTCCCCGACAT